>Ga0209343_10000433_pt1 | contig 58640 bp, 57 predicted proteins | sample RifCSPlowO2_02_FD_184026 | JGI IMG/M metagenome (GOLD analysis project Ga0209343, IMG submission 184026) | Groundwater microbial communities from Rifle, Colorado - Rifle CSP2_plank lowO2_0.2 (SPAdes) (version 2) | ecosystem: Environmental > Aquatic > Deep subsurface > Groundwater | place...
CGGCTTGCAGGCCGGCACCGCCACTGGGGTCGTGACCGGACAGGCACAGCACTACGGGGCGAGAAGTAGGCGTTTTCATGGTGCGCGAGCTTACCACCAAACCGGCGATTGCAGACCCCAAAACGGCAGGAAAGCTAGCCTGGAAGACGATCTGTCGCATGTCGGTATAGCGCAGTGGCTCGGCCCATCGAAGGTTGTGAGACTCCAGGCTGTTCAGGTTTTTCTGGGGCTCTGGCGCAAAGGCCTATGCTAGAGTGCCGGCATCCCAACACACCGTTCCAGCGGCGTTCTTAGGCGCTGCTGGCTTACTCTGGCTGAGCTGCATGCATTACATCCTTCTCTGTTTCTTTATGTTGCTGCCAGGTTTGGCCGGGGCCTTGGTGTTTGATGAAAACACCCGCAGCCTGTCTCTCGGCAAGACCATGTCGGTATTCGAGGATGTACGCGGCGATGCCAGCATCGAGGACATCACCTCGCCGGCGCTGCAGGCCAGTTTCCGCCCCCATGACAAGGCGGTGCTGAATGCCGGCTACTCGCGTTCGGTGTTCTGGTTGCGCCTCGATCTGGATTATCAGCCGGTTCAACTGAAGGGGGCGCAGCCCTGGTTGCTGGAGTTGGCCTACCCGCCCCTGGATTATCTCGAGCTCTACCTGCCCGCGCCCGAGGGCGGCTTCCGTCTGGCCCAGCGCACCGGTGACGCCCTGCCGTTTGCCAGTCGGGAGATCAAACAGCATAACTACCTGTTCGAGCTCAAACTGCCGCCGAACCAGCCGCAGCGCATCTATCTGCGCCTGCAGAGCCAGGGCTCGATCCAGGCTCCGCTGACGCTCTGGGCCCCGAATGCCTATCTGGAAGAGCAGCCGGCGCGGATCTATGTGCTTGGCATCATTTACGGCGTGCTGCTGGTGATGCTGATCTACAACCTGTTTATCTTCCTCAGCGTGCGCGACACCAGCTATCTGTATTACATCTTCTATATCGCCTCGTTCGGCTTCTACCAGGTCTCGGTCAATGGGGCCGGTATCGAGTACTTCTGGCCCAATAACCCCTGGTGGGCGAATGCCGCCACCCCCTTTCTGATCGGCTCGGCGGCGCTGTTTGGCTGCCAGTTCGCCCGCAGTTTTCTGCATACCGCCGAGCACAGCCCCTGGGTCGACCGCATCCTGCTGGTGATGATGGCCTGCGGTGCCGGGGTGATGGTGCTGGCGGTCACGGTCAGCTATGCGCTGGCCCTGCGTCTGGCCACCTTCCTGGCGCTGACCTTTACCGTGGTGATCTTCGTCGCCGGGGTGCTGGCCTGGTTGCGCGGCATGCGCGTGGCGCGCTACTTCATCATCGCCTGGAGCGCCTTTCTCGCCGGCGGGGCGATCAATACGTTGATGGTGCTGGGCTACCTGCCGAATATCTTCCTGACCATGTATGCCAGCCAGATCGGTTCGGCCCTGGAGGTCGGCCTGCTGTCCCTGGCCCTGGCCGACCGGATCAATGCGATGAAGGAGGAGCGCGCGCGCATCCTGCATGACGCCGGGCTCGAACTGGAGGCACTGAACCAGGAGCTGGCCAACAACAACCGGCTCAAGGACGAATTTCTCGCCACCGTCACCCATGAGCTGCGCACGCCGATGAACGGGGTGATCGGTTCGCTGGAGCTGATGCAGATGGTCCGGCTCGACGGCGAACTGGCGCAGTACCAGAAGACTGCGGCCAGCTCGGCGCGGGACATGATGCGCATGGTCAACGACATCCTCACCCTGACCGAGCTGCAGGCCGGCAAGCTCTACCCGCGGCGCGAGCCCTTCAGCCTGCGCGGCCTGTTCGACGGCCTGCGTGCACAGTATGCGCCGCGCGCCGAGGGCAAGGGTCTGCGCTTCGAGCTGCAGCTGGATGAAAGCCTGCCCGATACCCTGGAGGGGGACGCCGGCAAGCTGGCGCAAAGCCTGGGTTGTCTGCTCGATAATGCGATCAAGTTCACCTGCCATGGCGCGGTTCAGCTAAGGGTCAGTCGGGTGGGTAACGGCTCCGACAACCTGCCGCTGTGCATCGAGGTGGTAGACAGCGGCGTGGGCTTCGAGACGCCGCCGGACGTGCGCCTGTATCAGCGCTTCCAGCAGCTGGATGGCTCCATGACCCGCGAATACGGCGGTCTGGGTATCGGTCTGGCGATCTGTCGGCAGCTGGTCGACCTGCTCGGCGGCAGCCTTAGCCATGAGTCGCAGCCGGGGCAGGGCAGCCGTTTCCGCCTCGAAGTGCCTCTGGCGTTACCGGTGCATACTCCGGCGCAGGCGGCTGTGCCGCGGCCTGTCAATGCACCGGTGCTGCGCCAGCCGCAGCAGTGCACGGTGCTGGTGGTGGAAGACAACGCCATCAATCAGCTGGTGACCCGCGGCATGCTGCTTAAACTGGGCTACCAGGTGCGCACCGCCGACAACGGTGCCGAGGCCCTGGAGTTACTGCGTAACGAGCCGGTCGACGCCATTCTGCTGGATTGCCAGATGCCGGTGATGGATGGCTTTGCCACCTGCCGGGCGCTGCGCAATCTGCCAGGCTGCGCCGATGTGCCGGTGCTGGCCATTACGGCCCATAGTCATAGCGGCGACCGTGAGCGCTGCCTGGCCGCGGGGATGAGCGACTACCTGGCCAAGCCGGTGAAATTCGAGCAGTTGCGCCGCCTGTTGCATGACTGGTTGCTCTGCCGCGAGGCCTAGGAGCTGTCGGACTTAATGCTGTTCTACTGTGGAAAAGTCCGACAGGCTCCTGGCCTCAAACAGCTGCCATGCGATATGCGCCATCGCATGGCATTTATGCCTGCTGTTGTGCCCGGAATCGCCCTTTAGCCAAACTCTGAATCCTGATTCACTTGAGCAATAGTGAATCAGGATTCAGATCATGGCTTACCGCACCACAGCCCTGCGTATCGACCGCGACCAGGTCCTGCGTGAACGTATACTCGCCTGCGCCCTGGCGCTGGTGGTCGAAGGCGGGTTCGCCGCCTTGACCATGCAGGCCCTGGCCGATGCCGCAGGCGTCGCCACCGGCAGCCTGTATCGGCATTTTCGCAACAAGGGCGAACTGGCCGCTGAAGTCTTTGCGATAGCCAGCCAGGGCGAGCTCGATGCGCTGCTGCAGACCCTGCGCGGCCCGGGGCCACCCGCCGAGCGTCTGGCTGCCGGCTTGCAGCAGTTTGCCGCGCGCGCCTGGCACAGCCGGCGTCTGGCCTTTGCTCTGATCGCCGAGCCGGTCGAGCCGCAGGTCGACGAGCAGCGCCTGCTCTTCCGTGAGGCCTATGCCGAGCTGTTCGTCGAGTTACTCGAACAAGGCAGCGCCGCAGGCGTATTCCACGTGCCCCATCTCGGCCTGACCGCCGCCTGCCTGGTCGGCGCTATCGCCGAAGCCCTGGTCGGACCTTTATCGCCCCCCGCTCGCGCCGCCCGCGAAGCCGGTTATCCCGCCCCCAGCCTGAGTGAAGTCAGTCAGGGTCTGGTCACCTTCTGTCTACGCGCCGTGGGCGCACCCTTGCCTGAAAAGGAGCCGCAGCCATGAATGCCAGTCAGCATGCCGAAACCCATGAAGTGTTCAACCAGGTGCCGCCGCTGGATGGGGCCAACCTGTACCGCCTCGACCTGCCGCTGCAGGAGTGGACCAAGCGCTTCGGCGGCGGCTGGGCTGAGCAGCGTCTGGATGCCTACGGGGCTCTGGCCGGCGGCGAATTGATGGCCGCGGGCTTTCTCGCCAACGAGAATAAACCGGTGTTCAAGAGCCACGACCGTTACGGTCATCGCGTCGATCTGGTGGAGTTCCACCCGGCCTATCACCAGTTGATGAGCGCGGCCATCGAGCATGGCCTGCCGTCCATGCCCTGGACCGAGCCGCAGTCCGGTGCCCAGGTGGCCCGCGCCGCCATGAGTTACTTGCACAGCCAGGCCGAGGCCGGCAGCGGTTGCCCGCTGACCATGACCTTCGCCAGCGTGCCGGCGTTGAAGCTGCAGCCGGACCTGGCCGAGCTCTGGCTGCCGAAAATCCTCTCGACCCAGTACGACCCGCGTAATCTGCCGATCGAGCAGAAAACCGGCGCGACCATCGGCATGGCCATGACCGAGAAGCAGGGCGGCACCGATGTGCGCGCCAACACCACCCGCGCCTATGCGGTTGGCCTCGGCGGCCCGGGCCAGGCTTACGAGCTGGTCGGCCACAAGTGGTTCTGCTCGGCTCCCATGTGCGACGCCTTCCTGACCCTGGCTCACACCGACAAGGGCCTGACCTGCTTTCTGCTGCCGCGCCATCGCCCGGACGGCACGCGCAACGAGTTCTATATCCAGCGCCTGAAGAACAAGCTGGGCAACTGGTCGAACGCCTCCAGCGAAGTGGAGTTTCGCGGTGCCCTGGCCTGGATGGTCGGCGACGAAGGCCGCGGCGTGCCGACCATTATCGAGATGGTGGCGCTGACCCGTTTCGACTGCATGATCGGCTCCAGCGCCCTGATGCGTCAGGCCCTGACCCAGGCCGCCCACCACTGCGCCCATCGCCAGGTTGGCGGTCGCGTGCTGAGCGAGCAGCCGCTGATGCAGAACGTGCTGGCCGATCTGGCCCTGGAAAGCGAGGCGGCCCTGGCGCTGACCCTGCGCATGGGCAAGGCGCTGGACAACCCCACAGACCCACAGGAAGACAAATTCGCCCGCCTGGTCACGGCCGTGGGCAAGTACTGGATCTGCAAGCGTGCGCCGGCCATGATCAACGAGGCCGCCGAGTGCATGGGCGGAGCCGGTTATGTCGAGGACACCATTCTGCCGCGGCTGTACCGCGAAGCACCGGTCAACTCCACCTGGGAAGGCTCGGGCAATGTGCAGTGCCTGGACGTGCTGCGCGCCCTGTCCAAAGAGCCCGGCGTGCTCGATGCGCTGTTCCATGAGCTGGGCGACGGCCATGGCGACGCCCGCCTCAAGGCGCATATCGAAAGGCTCCAGGCGGATTTTGCCGACACCGCCGATATCCAGTACCGCGCCCGCCAGCTCACCGAAGACGTGGCCCTGGCCCTGCAGGCCAAGCTGCTGCTGGAGGCGGGCAACGCGCAGGTGTCCGACGCCTTTATCGCCAGCCGTCTGGGCGGTCAGGGCGGGCGGGTCTACGGCACCTTGCCGCGAGGTATTGATGTTGAGGCGCTGGTGGCGCGTAGCGCGCCGGCTGGGCTCTGAGGGCTGGTCAGGCTTTTGCGGCGGCGCTGTCAGCGCTTCTGCCAGATCAGCTTGCCGGTATTGCTTTCGGTGATCAGGTACTGCTCGCTGAAGCGGTAGTAGGCGGCGGGTTGGTAGTCGCTCTGGCCGTGCAGTTGCACCATCAGCAGGCCATCGACGCTTTGCCAGAGGCCGCTGTATTGCAATTCGCCGGGGCTGTCGTGGTGCCAGTCTGCGCCGCCTGCGACGCTGCGGGTCCATTGCGACACGCGGCCGTCGGCGTTCAGTTGCAGGATCATCTGGGTGCTCATGCTGGCGAAGCTGGCACCGCCGCTATTGATCTGCTGCTCGTGCACCCAGGTGCCGACCAGTGCCGGATCGCGCTGCTGATTTTGCTCCTCTGCCTTGGCGGTCTGCAGACGTTGGGTCTGCCGGTGGAACAGCGCCTCGCGTTCCAGCACCTCGCCGCTGCGTGGGCTGCGGGCGGCGATGCGTACATTGAGCATGCCGCTGGCGTAGTTGGCATTCATATTGGCGATCAGCAAGCCCGAGCTCGGCTCGCTGATCTGCGCCGTCAGTAACTGGCCGTCAAAGTGGCCGCTGATCTTCAAGCGCAGGTTGTTGCGCTCCACATATTCGCCCTCGACCTGTGAACCCTGGCTGCGCAGGATCATCTCGGCCGGCTGGCCGTCGAGGCGGGCGAGGTAGTGACCGTCCAGTTCGGCGGCGGCCAGTAGCGCAGGCAGCAGGCCAAACAGGCAGATTATCGATAGGCGCAGCATGCCGTGATCCTTGGGCGGTGGTGTTGAACAGATTAGCCGTTGGCGCTTGACCTGGGGGAGGCCCCGCAGCTGCAGACTGGCTGCAAATCAAGCCAGAGGTGCCCCGCAATGAACCGTCAACAAGCCTTTTGCCATGAATACCAGCAAGCTCTGCTGCAGCGTGGTCTGAATCCCGCGGCTGAGCTCTATCACCTGGAGCGCGCGCACATTCTAGGCCAGTCGGTGTTCCTTGATCACCTGCGCAGCCATCTGTGGCTGCTCGCCTGGGCCTGGCGGCAGCGCGACTGGGCCGAATGCGCCGCGCAACTGCTGCGCGTGCCTGGGAGTCTGGGTTCGCTCTTCGGCCTGTATCCCCTGGGCAATCCCGGTACGCGGAGGGTCGGGCCGCTGAAGCCGCAGGCGCTGCCCGAGGATTTGCGGCAGCTGCTGGCTGCGCGCGAGTAAGCGATGTCGCGCTATCGCAAACGCGGCGGATCAGGGCAAGATAGAGCCATTGAGATCAGCCAGGAAGGTGCCCTGTGAACCCTTGTTCCGATGACTTTATTGTCGCCAACACCGCTGAAGAAGCGGTGGATCGTCTGGCCGCCTTGCACCTGCAGGCGACCACGGGCTTGAGCCAGGCGCTCAAGCGCTATCTCAAGGAGCGTATCAAGCCGGATGCCGAACAGCAGTCGCGTTTTCGCTACCCGGAGCTGCGCCTGATCTACCTGTGTCAGGGCGAAGTGCCGACCACCGTGCGCGCCTACGCCAAGGTGCAGGTGCCGGGCACCTACAGCGTCACCGTCACCCACCCGGCGGCGTTTCGCAAATACCTGCTGGAGCAGCTGCGCCCGCTGATGAGCGACTTCACCGTGCGCGTCGAGGTGGGCATCAGCCAGCAGAACATTCCCTACCCCTACGTGGTCGAGCAGGGCGATGAGCTGGCCGGCTCCGGGGTGACCGCCGCCGAATTGGCGCGGGTCTTCCCCAGCACCGACCTGTCCGCTGCCACCGACGGCACCGCCGATGGCCTGTACGACTGGGAAAATACCGACCCGCTGCCACTGGCGCTGTTCGATGCCGCGCGGGTGGACTTCTCCCTGCGCCGCCTGGTGCATTACACCGGCAGCGACTGGCGGCATGTGCAGCCGTGGATTCTGCTGACCAACTACCACCGCTACGTCGACCAGTTCATTCGTCACGGTCTGGACATGCTTGTGGGCGAGTCGCGCTTCAACCGCATGGTGCTGCCGGGCAACGTGGTGATCGAGCGCGGCATGGCCGAAGGCGAGATGCAGGCGATCATCGAGAACGTCATCTGGCACCGTTACCAGATGCCCGCCTACCACCTGCAGGCCGAGGACGGCCATGGCATCACCCTGGTCAATATCGGTGTCGGCCCATCCAACGCCAAGAACATCACCGATCACCTGGCCGTGCTGCGCCCCCATTGCTGGCTGATGATCGGCCACTGCGGCGGCCTGCGTCAGTCGCAGACCATCGGCGACTACGTGCTGGCCCACGCCTATATGCGCCGCGACGGCATTCTCGACCGCGTGCTGCCGCCGAACATCCCGCTGCCGGCCCTGGCCGAAGTGCAGCAGGCGTTGCAGGAGGCGGCCCGGCAGGTGACCGGCGAGCAGGGCGACGAGCTGAAGAAACGCCTGCGCACCGGCACCGTGCTGACCTACGACGACCGCAACTGGGAACTGCGCTGGGCCCAGGAGCGACCGCTGATCAACCTGTCCCGCGCCGTGGCGGTGGACATGGAAAGCGGCACCATCGCCGCGCAAGGCTACCGCTTGCGGGTGCCCTACGGCACCTTGCTCTGCGTCTCGGACAAGCCGCTGCACAGCGAGATCAAGCTGCCCGGGGCGGCGGGGGCTTTCTACGAGCGGGCGGTTACCCAGCACCTGCATATCGGCATCACCGCCCTTGACCTGCTACGCGGCCAGCTCAACTCGTTGCACTCGCGCAAGCTGCGCAGCTTTGATGAGCCGCCGTTCCGCTAGCGGTACGTGTTGCATAAAAAAGCCCGAGGTTTGCGCCTCGGGCTTTTCTATTTCAAGCTCAGTTTATTTGCGGGCATCCAGCACCACGCGGTAGCGCGCTTTACCAGCGCGCAGGTGGTCGATGGCCTCGTTTACCTTGCTCATGGGGAAGTGCTCGACCTGCGGCAGGATCTGATGGCGCGCGCAGAATTCCAGCATTTTCGCCATATTCGCCGGTGAACCGACGGGCGAGCCGGACATGCTCTTTTGCTTTGGAATCAGGTTGAACACATGCACCGGGATCGCGCTCGGTACGATGCCGACAAAGTGCAGGCGACCCTTGCCGCGCAGGGTGCCGATCATGGCGTTCCAGTCGAGGTCGGCACTGGCGGTCACCAGCAGGAAGTCCAGGCTGGCGGCAATGGCTTTCAGCGCAGCGCTGTCGGTCGATGCCACTACCTTGTGCGCACCCAGGCGTTTGGCTTCTTCCTGTTTGCTCAGCGATGAGGTGAACGCGGTGACTTCGCAGCCCCAGGCATTTAGGAAGCCCAGCGCCAGATGGCCAAGGCCGCCGATGCCCACCACGCCGACCTTGTCGGTGGGTTTTACGTCGAAATCCAGCAGCGGGCTGAACACGGTTGAGCCGGCGCAGAACAGCGGGCCGACCAGTGCCGGGTCGAGGCCGTCCGGCAGCGGTACGGCCCAGGCCCAGTGGCTGCGCAGGCGGTCGGCGAAACCGCCATTGCTGCCAACGATCGTTGGTTTTACCGTGCCGCACAGCTGGTGCGCGCCTTCCATGCAGGAGCTGCAATGCATGCAGCTGCCCTTGTACCAGCCGATACCCACCCGCTGGCCAAGCTTGAGGCCGCGGGCCTGCGGGCCGAGGCGCACCACGGTGCCGACCACTTCATGGCCAGGGATAAAGGGGTAGCGCGCATTGCCCCACTCGTTGTCGATCATCGATTGGTCGGAGTGGCAGATGCCGCAGTACTCCACTGCCACTTCGACCTCTTCGGCACCCAGCGGGCCGGGGTCATAGCTGTGCGGTTCGAGGGGGGCACCGGGGGCCTTGGCGGCCCAGCCGGTGAAGGTATCGACGATGGATTCGGACGAACTCATAACAATGGCCTCGGGACGGGAAACGCAACCTTGCCAGCATAGCCCGCCACGCCGGGGAAGGCTGTGCGGATCACTCAGACTGATAGTCCTACCTTGGCCTCGGTTACACTGACCGCCTCGTAACCTGCAGCTGGATCACCTATGTCGCGCCCATCTCGCCCTGCGTCCTCTCGTCCGCACAGCGGCAAACCTGCCGTGCGCCGTGTTGCCAAGGCACCGCCCGCCGAGCCGCGTTTGCTGCTGCTGAACAAGCCCTTCGATGTGCTGACCCAGTTCAACGACGAGCAGGGCCGCGCCACCCTCAAGGATTTTGTCGATGTGCCCGGCGTCTATCCGGCTGGCCGGCTGGATCGTGACAGCGAAGGTCTGCTGCTGCTGACTAACGACGGCGGCCTGCAGGCACGCATTGCCGACCCTAAGCACAAGCTGGCGAAAACCTATTGGGTGCAGGTCGAAGGTGAGCCGAGCGAGGCGCAGTTGCTGCAGTTGCGTGAGGGTGTGCAATTGAATGATGGGCCGACCCTGCCGGCCGAAGCGCGTCTGCTGAATGAGCCGCAGCTTTGGGAGCGCAACCCGCCGGTACGCTTTCGCAAAAGCATCCCGACGGCCTGGCTGGAACTGGTGATTCGTGAGGGGCGCAACCGCCAGGTGCGCCGTATGACTGCAGCGGTGGGCCTGCCGACCCTGCGCCTGGTGCGGGTGCGTATCGGCCCGTTCAGCCTGGATGATTTGCAGCCGGGGCAGTGGCGCGAAGTGCCGGCCCGGCTGGATTGATCAGTAGCCGGCTTTGATAACGGCGATGCCCTTGTCCAGCACCTCATTCCAGGCGCTGCGGGTTTCGTTGCAGTACTGCTGATCATGCTCGCCGATGGTCTGCAGCAGTGCCTGTTGCCACAAGACATACAGCTCTGGGCGAATGTCCATGGCGGCGCGGGAGTGACTGCAGCCCAGGGCGCGCAGCTTGGTGTCGGGCATGCCGCGCGCATGCATCACCAGGTTGAGAATGCCCTGACGCAGGAGCAGCTTTTGTCCGTTCATCTCGGTATTGGCGAACTTCTCCCGCACCTCGGCTGAGCTGGCGAGGAAGTGCCGGTAAAAGCTGTCGAAAAAATCCGGGCTGGCACAGCAGCGTCCATAGCTCTGCATTACGCGATCGGCGGCGTTCATGGTTTCTCCTGAAAAAAAGCCTGCCCGGGCCGCATCTATATGCAGCCTGGGTGAGTGGATAGGTCGTGTGTAAGGGTTCTGGGAGCCTGTTCTTGACGCAGCAGGCCTAAACGCCTTCCAGTCCGGCGATAACAAAGGTCTTGATAATAAAACCGAGCACGCCCAGGCCCAGGGCGAGGAACAGGATCATGGTGCCGAAGCGACCGGCCTTGGATTTCTTCGCCAGGTCCCAGACGATAAACGCCATAAACAGCACCAGGCCGCCGACCAGTACGGTCATCATCAGCTCTTCAAACAACGCAGTTTCCATCGCAACCTCTAATCAGCGAAAACAGGACTGTGCCGCCAGCAGTGGCGGGAGGTGGGCGAGGCGATTGTTATTGTCTGAGCACCAGGCTCTTATGGCGGGGCCGCACAAGGCACAGTAAAACGCCGGCGAGTATACGCCGCGCGTGCCCTCGCTGCGATGCCCCGCGGATGCGCGGTGGCTTCAGCTACGCAGGTGCTGCAGGGGCAGCTGGGTGCTGGAGAGGATCTGCTGCAGCACGAAGCTGGAACGCACGCTGGAAACCCCCTCGATACGGGTCAGGGTGCCCAGCAGCAGCTTCTGGTAATGATCCATGTCCGGCACCACCACCTTGAGCTGGTAGTCGGCATCCATACCGGTCACCAGGCAGCATTCGAGCACCTCCGGGCATTTGCGAATTTCTTCCTGAAAATGCTCGAAGCGTTCCGGGGTGTGTTTGTCCATGCCGATCAGCACATAGGCGGTCAGACTCAGGCCGAGCTTCTTGCGGTCGAGCAGGGCCACCTGGCCGAGGATATAACCGTCGTCTTCCAGCTGCTTGACCCGCCGCGAGCAGGGCGAGGGCGACAGGCCGATGCGTTCGGCCAGATCCTGGTTGGACAGGGTGGCGTCACGCTGCAGTTCGGCGAGGATATTCAGGTCGTAGCGGTCAAGTCTGTTCATATTTCCCATGCTTGCGTTATTTGCTTGTGCAGAATCATGTACCTGTGGCGATTAATTGCGCAAGTTATAGGTATATCAGCAATATTCGCAATCTTCTGCTGCGCGGGTGCGGGTAAGCTTTACCTCAGTTTCAAGGCCCGGACGACACGTCCAGCCGCTTCGCCCAATCAGGTGAGCGGACGCCGCCGATCCTACCGGATCGCCACGGCACCCGGGTCCGCACTGCCCAACCAGGCGGGCGAAGAAAAAGGCGTTATCGTCGCCAATCACGGACACACAAAAAAGGGAGGCCTGCAGGTCTCCCTTTTTTGTGTCAATCCAGATGCGCCGCCGACTAAACCTGCCTGTCATCTATCCGACGGCCAATACATGGCGCAATACATACCCCGTCAGATATGCCAGGCTGGCCGCCGCGCTGCCAGTAAGCAGGGTGCTCAAGCCCGCACGCAGCATGGGTTTGGCAAATACCAGGCTCTTCAACGTGCCAATGCCAAAGAACACGATCGCCGCCAGAATCGCGCTGAAGATGAATTGTCGTTTGATGCCCTGTGCGTTGAAAAACAGCGGTAACAGGGGGATTGCCCCGGCCAGCAGAAAGGCCGCGAAGGTCGCGCTGGCCGAGCGAATGGGGTCCAGCTCGATAGTCTGCAGGCCGTGTTCTTCAGTCAGCATGGTTTCGACCCAGAGCTGACGATCTTGGCTGATCGTCTGGACTATCGACTCGAGTGTTTCGCCACTGAAACCTTTACGGTAGAACACTTGGCGAATCTCTTCGAGTTCACCTTCCGGTATTCGGTCAATGTGCTCCTCTTCCATGCACCTGATCTTTTCGCGGAATTCACGTTGAGCTTTGATCGCCTCGTAGTTGCTCACAGCCATGCTGAAGCCGTCGGCAAATAGATTGGCGAAGCCCATGATCAGCGCCACGGGTGCCGAGAACCCTGCCCCGACAGCGCCTGCGACTACGGCGAAGGTGGTAACACAACCATCTATGCCGCCGAGTATGGCGTCGGAAATGAGTTGCGGCTTGTGCTGGATGTCCAGTCGCTTTTCGATCGCATCGGGCAGATGCTCGCGATAAAGTTTTTCGAAACTGGTCTTCTTCATGGTGCACGTTCCACGGAGCAGGAATGCTTGTTCAGCATATGCAGGAAATCCAGTTCGGCCGAGTTATGCAGTTGTGCCTGTAATCCCTGGTTGTGCGGGGAGTGGGGTCAGCTCTGCAAGGGCGTGCTGGCGTCACATGGGTCCGCATGCACCAGAACTTCGGCGCGGGGGAACTCGGCGCGTATCGCCGCTTCCACCTGCTCGCTCAGCACGTGGGCTTGAAGCAGGGTCAACTCGCTCGGCAGCTCCACATGCAGCTGCACGAACCATTGGGTGCCGGACTTGCGCGTGCGCAGGTCATGAGCCCCGAGCACTCCGGGCACACCGCATGCCAGAAGGTGGATACGCTCGCTGAGCTCCGGTGCCAGCTCCTGATCCATCAGCACGCCCGCTGCCTCGCGGGCGATAGTCAGCGCACTCCAGAGAATAAACAGCGCAATACCGATGCCAAACAGCGCATCCAGTTGTGGCCAGCCGTAACTGGCCAGTAGCAGGGCAAGCAGAATGCCGCTGTTGAGCAGCAGATCGGAGCGGTAGTGCAGCGAGTCGGCGCGAATCGCCGTGGAACCGGTCAGGCGCACGACGTGGCGCTGGAACAGCAGCAGTGCCAGGGTTGCCGCCAGTGACAGCAGCATTACAGCGATGCCCAGCGCGGGTGCACCTATGGGTTGCGGATCGAGCCAGCGCTCGACGCCATGGACGCCCACCAGCAAGGCACTGGCCCCGATAAACAGGGCCTGTCCCAGCCCGGCCAGGGCTTCGGCCTTGCCGTGGCCGTAGCGATGATTCTCGTCGGCGGGGCGCAGGGCGTAATGCACGGCGATCAGGTTGAGCAGCGAGGCTGCGCCGTCGAGCAGCGAGTCGGTCAGCCCCGCCAACAGGCTGACTGAGCCGCTGAGCCACCAGGCGATGGCTTTGGCCAGCGCCAGAGTGAGTGCGGTCGCCAGCGCGGCAAAGGTGGCCAGGCGCATCAGGCGGGCGTGTTGCGGCAATATGGTCACGGGCTATCCAGTATGGGGCGAGTTCTGCCAAGGCTAGCGCGCCCGGATTCAAATAATAGGAAAAGCCCGTCGCAATAGCGGGCTTTTACTTTGGGGCTTTCTAGTGACGAGCTTAGGCTGCTGGACGCAAGCCGTAGGCCGCCAGCTGTTCGGCGCTGCCGCTGTGGCGGATCAGGCGCGGATCATCGAGCGGCAGGCTATGGCCGGTCTGCACTTCGATCAAGGCCTTGAGCTTGGTCGGGTCGATCTGGCCGTCGGCCTCGACCAGGTTGTGCAGGTCTTCAGGGTTGACCTGGGAGGTCAGGCCGCCGGGCAGGTAGATCGCGCCAGTGGCAAAGTCGATGCCGAAGGCGATCAGGCCGGGAATCACATAGAACAGGATGCCGATGGCGTTCAGGGCTGCCACCGCTGGGTCGATCCGACCTTCGATCTGGCCGCGGCGCTCCGGAAAGAACAGGGTGCCGCAGGCGCTGAGTTGAGTCAGCAGGGTGGCGGCCAGCAGGCCACTGAGTACGCGCTTATGGATGGGCATTGAGCATCTCCTGAGAAAAACTGGCGCAACTATACAATCCCGGCATGGCAATAGCGCTATGCCGTATTTAAGACCGCGGCAATGCTCTCCGGGTTCGCCGCTATAATCGGCTCCCCCGATTGGAGCCGTCATGACTTCCCTGCCTATCGATGCCCTGTTGCCCGCCCTGTGCGCGGCCCTGGCCAGCCGCCACGAAGCCGTACTGGAAGCGCCGCCCGGTGCCGGCAAGACCACCCGCGTGCCCCTGGCCGTGCTGGAGCAACCCTGGCTGGCCGGGCAGACCATCATCATGCTCGAACCGCGCCGTCTGGCCGCGCGCGCCGCTGCCGAGCGCCTGGCCAGCGAGCTGGGCGAGCGGGTGGGGGAAACCGTCGGCTATCGCATCCGTCTGGACAGCAAGGTCGGCCCGCGTACCCGTATCGAGGTGGTCACCGAAGGCATACTGACCCGGCGGCTGCAGGACGATCCGGCGCTGGAAGGCGTGGGCCTGGTGATCTTCGATGAATTTCACGAACGCAGCCTGGATGCCGATCTGGCTCTGGCCCTGTGCCTCAACGGGCGGGCGATGTTGCGCGGCGAGGACTCCGGCGAGCCGCCCCTGAAGGTCTTGCTGATGTCGGCGACCCTGGAAGGCGAACGCCTGGCCGGCCTGCTCGACGATGCCCCGGTGCTGCGCAGCGAGGGGCGCATGTTCCCGGTGGATATTCGCTGGGGTGCGCCGTTTCAGCCCGGCGACTGGCTTGAGCCGCGGGTGGTGCAGACGGTATTGCAGGCCCTGGACGATGAGCCGGGCAGCCTGCTGGTGTTTCTCCCCGGCCAGGCGGAGATTCGCCGGGTTGCCGAACAGCTGGCCACGGCCCTGGAGGGCCGCACGGATATTCTGCTCTGCCCGCTGCATGGCGAGCTGGAACTGAGCGCCCAGCGCGCCGCCATCGAACCCGCACCGCCGGGCCTGCGCAAGGTGGTGCTGGCGACCAATATCGCCGAAACCAGCCTGACCATCGACGGCGTGCGGGTGGTGGTCGACGCCGGCCTGGCGCGGGTGCCGCGCTTCGACCCGAACAGCGCCATGACCCGCCTGGACACCCAGCGTATTTCCCGCGCTTCGGCCACCCAGCGCGCCGGGCGGGCCGGCCGTCTGCAGCCGGGGGCCTGTTATCGGCTGTGGTCCCAGGCCCAGCACGAGCAACTGGCAGCCTACGGCGCGGCGGAAATCCTCCAGGCCGATCTGACCGGCCTGGCGCTGCAGCTGGTGCGCTGGGGTGTGCAGCCGGCCGAGCTGGTCTGGCTCGATCCACCGCCGGCGGCGGCCTATGCCCAGGCCATGGAGTTGCTGGCGCGCCTGGGGGCGGTGGATGCCCAGGGCGTGCTGACCCGTCACGGTCAGGCCATGGCCGAGTTGCCGACTCATCCGCGTATCGCTCACCTGCTGTTGCGTGGCCAGGAGCTGGGGCTGGGGGCATTGGCCTGCGACCTGGCCGCGCTGCTGGGCGAGCGCGATATTCTGCGCGGTGCGGGGGCCGATCTGCACAGTCGTCTGGCCCTGCTGGCGGGCGAGTCGCGGGCTGCCCGAGGTGCAGCTCAGGGTGGGGTGCAGCGGGCGCGGCAACTGGCTCGGCAGTTTCACGGTTACCTCAAACGCCGGCCCAGCCCGCAGGCGCTCAGCGACCCCGAGCATCCACGCTGGCTGGGCGCGCTGCTGGCGTTCGCCTACCCGGACCGGGTCGCCCAGCAACGCCGTGCCGGTGGCGCGGAGTATCGCCTGGCCAACGGCCGCGCGGCACTGTTTGCCGAGGCCGATGCGCTGATGAAGCACGCCTGGCTGGTGGTGGCTGACCTCGGTAGCCGTCAGGGCCAGCGCGAGGAACGCATCTATCTGGCCGCCGAACTCGATCCGCAGCTGTTCGACAGCGTGCTGGCCGAGCAGGTCAGCGACCTTGATGTGCTCGACTGGGACGAACGCGAAGGCGTGCTGCGGGCCGAACGTCAGCGTCGGGTCGGCGAGCTGGTGCTGGCCCGCGAAGCCCTTGCCGGGCTGGATGAACAACGACGCAGCCAGGCCCTGCTCGGCCTGGTGCGGCGCAAGGGCCTGGCGCTGCTGCCCTGGACTCCTGAGCTGCGCCAGTGGCAGGCGCGGGTGGCACTGCTGCGCGGGCTCGACCTGGCAAGCAAGGGCCAGAGCGAATGGCCGGATGTCGGCGATGCCGCGCTGTTGGCCAGCCTGGAGCACTGGCTGCAACCCTATCTGGGCCGGGTCACCCGCCTTAGTCATTTCGCCAGCCTGGATCTGCCCGGGCTGCTGCACAACCTGCTGCCCTGGCCGTTGCCGCAGCGCCTCGATGAACTGGCCCCGCGCAGCCTGCAGGTGCCCTCTGGTTCGCGCATCAGCCTTGATTACAGCGAGCAGCCACCGGTGCTGGCGGTGCGTCTGCAGGAGCTGTTCGGCCTGGCCGATACGCCGCGTATCGCCGGTGGTCGGCAGGTGGTCAAGTTGCACCTGCTGTCGCCGGCGCGCCGTCCGGTGCAGGTGACCCAGGACCTGGCCAGCTTTTGGGCCAATACCTATGCCGAGGTAAAAAAGGACCTAAAAGGTCGCTATCCAAAACATTACTGGCCCGATGACCCGCTGATCGCCGAGCCGACGGCGCGGGCCAAGCCGCGCAAATAGTCGGCCCGCTCAGGGCTGTGGGCTGGCTGAGGAGCGCAGTTCGGTAATGGCTCTATTGATCCTGTCCAGGCTGTGTTGGGGGACCTGCTTGCTGCACCACAGATGACGCTGGCCGCCGTCGGGGCTGTCGCTGAAGTGAATATATTTGAAGTCGCCCGGTTCGAATTCGGATTGGCGGATCAGTTCGCTGGCCTCTTCCTCGGCGATAAAGAAGTAGTCGGCGCGGTCGAGGGCGATCATGCGCAGCATATTGATGTTTTCCACCGTGGTTTTCATTCGCCGAGGATCGAGCTGGTGAATAAGCGTATCGATATGCTCGCCGTAGGAATAACCATCCTTGACCAGTAGGCGCAGTTCGCGGTTCTGCAGCACCTGCGCCAGGGGGCTGCCACTGTCGATATTGATATTGCTGAACAGCGCCAGGCCGATGGTCGGCTTGTCCTGGTACAGGGGCAGGGAAAAATTGCCGATCAGTTCGCGCTGCGGGTTCTTGAACCAGCCGACCATGCAGTCCACGCCGGCATTCCTTTCGAGGAGCTGAATCTGCCGGTTGGAAGGGGTTTTCTCCCATCTGAAGTCAATGCCGGCGTGGCGCAGGGCCTGTGCCGCGGGGGTCGCCGTAAGGCCTGCTATCTCGCCGTTTTCCAGGGTCTGCAGGTAAGGCGCGCGTTCGTTGTAATGCAGGGTGATAAAGGGGCTGTCCTGGGCCGTGGCCGTGAGTGTCGCTGCCAATAGCCAGCAGGCCGTCTTGATGATGAGGGATTTCTGCTTGTTGGCCATGCTTGCCGTTGGTCCGTGAGTGGCTGCGTTAACAGTTTCAGCCTAGCAGGCGGCTGTTGGAGGGTGGATATGCCGCTGCCGCGACGGGCGGCGCGTTTAATGCAGGCGTAAATCCTCGCCCTCTGCCTGCAATTGCTCGTAGGCCTGGTCCAGCGCATCGCGCAGGGCTGCGGCGTTGGGGGCTTTTTTGGAGATGATCAGTTTTGCCGTCAGCCGATACAGGACCTGGTACGGCATGGGGGGTATGTCGAGCTGGCGACGGACCAGCTCCACTGGGGTGCGATAGTCGAGGAGGAGGTCGCCGCGATGACGCTGGAGCATTTCCAGGGCGGCACCGTGGCTGCTGGTGCTGTGGATGCGCAGGTTCAGGCTGGGGTCTTGCAGCCAGTCGCTGAAAGGCTTGAAGTAGGTGTAGCCGCTGATCACGATAACGCTGCGCCCGGCCAGTTCTTCCGGCAGTTTGAGTGCTGGCATGCTCGGGCGGCGGTAGAGCACCAGATCGAGTTTGCCGAGCTCGCGATTGCTTTCCAGTACCTGATCGCGCAGTACTTCCTTGCCGGCCACGCCCGGCCAGATGTGCACGCTGCCGTCACGCAGGCCGGCGTACAGCCGCGCGCTGGGCAGGCCGCGGAACTCGCTGTGGTAACCGGCCTTGTCCAGCAGGCGCCGGAGCAGATCCAGGGTGGCACCCACGGAGCGACCTTCAGCGTCGGTGTAGGTGTAGGGCGGGAATTCGTAATAACCAACCTTGACCAGCGGCCTCGGAGCTTCCTCGGCGAGGCTCGTGCCGCTGAGCAGGACGCTACAGAACAGAAGGCAGAAAAATAATCGCATGGGTCACCTCGCCGTGCCGTTATTTTCAGTTTATGCCGCCGTTAGCTGTTGCACCTGCTGTGGGCGCGGCTTCAGCCGCTAAATTCGTGGGTAAGTCCGCTTCCGCAAGAGTCGCAGAGCTCCATCAGTCAATACTCTGAGCCTAATCCTTATTTAAGGCCCTGGTCCGGTGATGTGCTGCGCAATGTTCGAGCCGCCCCCTCGTGCGGCAGGCTCAAGTCGACACCGGCCGCCTGTAGCTCTTCGTAGGCGCGATCGAGGGCGTCGCGCAAGGCTTCTGCGCCGGGGGTGTGGCGCGAGATGATCAGCTTCAGGGGGATGCGCTGCAGCTGGATAAACGGCAGCTCGCCCATACCCAGGCGTCTGCGTGCCTGTTCCACCGGGGTCTGGTAGTCGAGCAGGTAATCGGCGCGGCGGCGCTGGAGCATCTCCAGGGCGGCGGTGTGGGTGCTGGTGCGATGCTCTTCGATGGCCAGGCGCGGGTCGTTGATCATCCGGTTGACCGATTTCCAGTAGGTGTAGCCGGTGATCATGATGACCCCGCTGTTCTTCAGATCATCCGGCAGGCGCGGCAGCAGGGTGTCCTTGCGAAAGTACAGGTTGAGGGCGATTTCACCGATCACGGCGCGGGTTTCCAGGGTGTGTTCGAGCAGTTCGCTCTTGCCCGGGGCACCCGGCCAGATATGCACGCTGCCGTCCTGCAGGCCGCTGTACAGTCGCGCGCTGGGGTAGGCGCGGGTGGCGACGGCATAGCCAGCGTGCTCCAGCAGGCGCTGGGTCAGGTGCAGAATGGCTCCGCTGGGGCGTCCCTGGCTGTCGCTGTAGGAGTAGGGCGGAAATTCGTAATAGCCCACCTGCACCAGGGGTTGTGCGGTGCGGGCGGGGGAGTCGGCGTGGCTGGTAGCGGACCAGCCCAGGGCGACAAACATGAGGCAGAGCAATCTTGGCATCAAAATAGGCACGTACTGCGGCGCTATGCCGTTTTTTCGTTCTTTTGGTTTGGTGCTGTCACGGCCAAGCATGGCCAAGGGCTGGTGATTTTGTCCAGCCGCATTGCCGGTACAGGTTAGTCCAGTGCCGGCAGCAGCAGGCGGGCCAGCAGTGGCAGGTGGTCGGAAATCTTCAGGGTGTCGTGCTGCCTGACCTGGGCGTCGAGCAGCGTCAGTTGCGGGCTGTGGAACAGGTAGTCGAGGGTGCGGTCGGCCCGTGGCGCGCCTGTGCTGTTGGGTGCATGGGTGTACCAGGCCGCCTGACCGGGACCGCTGGCCTGGGCCGTGTTGGGGATCATCGGGTAGCGCGCGGCCAGTTGCTGCAGTTCGCTGCGCGCGGCATACCAGCCGCGCTGCTCGGCGGGCAGGTGCCGGTACTGGCCGGGCGGCAGCAGGTTGAAGTCGCCGCCGAGTACCCAGGGCGTGCTCCGGCCTTGCAGCTGGTCGAGCAGGCGGCCGGTCATGGTCACCTGTTGCTGCATGGTGTCGTCGCCCTGGGCGAAGGCATCGAGGTGGGTGTTGATCGCCGCCAGCTCGCCGCCGCCACGCAGCGGCAGGTAGCTGACCAGCAGGGCGCGTTTGAGGTTGAACAGGCGGCTGATCGGGTTGCCGGGCATCTGCGGCAGTTGCAGGCGTTCGGCACGTTCGATCTGGTAGCGGCTGAGGGTGGCGAGTTTCATGCCGACGCTGCCGAGAATCTTCGGGTGCGGGACGAACCCGGCCTTCCAGTAGAAGGCCTGGGTGCTGCAGGGGTAGAGGTCGCGCAGGCGCGCCTGCAGCAGGCCCAGCTGGTCCTGATAGTCGCTGGCCCGGGCCCCGTCGTGCAGCTCTTGCAGCAGGACGATATCCGCCTGTTCGTCGCGCACCACCCGAACCACCTCATCCAGGGTAAAGGCCAGGTCGGCGCTGCTGGGGCGCAGGTCCGGGCCGCTGCCGCCTTCCAGGTCGTACCAGAACACATGATTCTTGCCGGCCAGGTACTGGATATTCCAGGTCATCACCTTCAGTGCCTGGCCCGGTTGCAGCAGTGGGGCCTGGCTCCGGCATTCGACGGCCGCGATCTCCCGCGGCGCGGGTCGCCAGGTCAGGGCATAGACCAGTGCGGCGAGGATGCAGAACAGGCTTAGCAGGCTGAACAGGACAATGGGCAGGAGGCGAGGCAAGGGCATGGGCGGGTCGGGGCGCAAGGGCTTGGACTATGCTGAAGTCATCGAGCATACCCGAGATGCCCCCGGGTGCCGATGTTCTTCCAGTTGGCCAGCTACTGCGGGAGGTAGGCATGAGCGAACCGATCATTGCCCAGCGTGGCCCCTATGAGGTGGCCGTGCAGGCTGGGCAGGATTATTTCTGGTGCCGCTGTGGCCGCAGCGCCGCCCAGCCGTTCTGCGATGGCAGCCACAAGGGCAGCGGCATCACGCCCCTGCGTTACCACGCCGAGACGGATGGCAAGCTGTTCTTCTGTGGCTGCAAGCACAGCCAGACGCCACCCTGTTGCGATGGCAGCCATAAAAGGTTGTAGTAGCGGCTTAGCAGACCGTTGAAAAACTACCTGCGTTGGCAATACTGCGTTAAAAACAGGCTCGGAATGCTCATTTACAACCCGTAAACTCGGGTGCGAGCGCAGTCCGCTTCCTCGCCTGTTTTTGTGGGGCCGCCATCGGTATTGTCTTGCCTGCCTCGCCTACATTTTTCAACGGCCTGTTTACCGTCAGCCGCGCGTAAGGGACAGCCATGTATCGCAAGGTATTCGCCAGCAAGGTATTCGACCGCAAGGTCGTCGTCATCACCGGCGGTTGTGCCGGTATCGGCCGCGCGCTGGCCGTGCGTCTGGCTCAGGCCGGTGCTCGTCTGGTGATCTTCGACCTGCAGCAGCAGGCCCTGGACAGCCTGGTGCAGCACCTGGCCGATCACCACAACGCCGAGGCCCTTGGCGTGCTGTGCGACGTCGCCGATGCCGCGGCGGTGGAGCGCGCCATGGCCCTGACCATTGAACGTTTCGGTGGCATCGATGTGCTGGTCAACAACGCCGGCATCACCCACCGCAGCAGCTTTGCCGATACCGAGCTGGCGGTGTTCCAGCGGATCATGGCGGTCAACTATTTCGGTGCCCTGCACTGCACCAAGGCGGCCCTGCCCAGCCTGATCGCCCGGGGCGGGCAGATCATCGTGCTCAGTTCGCTGTCCGGCTTCGCGCCGCTGCTCTATCGCAGCGCCTACAACGCCAGCAAGCATGCCCTGCACGGGCTGTTCGAAACCCTGCGTTATGAACTCAAAGGCTCGGGGGTCAACGTGATGCTGGTGTGTCCCGGCTTTACCGCCACCGACCTGCGCAAGAATGCTCTGGTGGGGGATGGTTCGGTGGCCGCGCAGCCGCCGCTGGCGATGGGCAAGGTGGCGTCGCCGCAGGATGTCGCCGAAGCCATCTACCATGGGGCCCTGAAGCGCCGGCGCTTGCTGGTGCTGTCCAATGTCGACTGGCGGGCACGGGTGCTGGCGCGGTTCTTTCCGCGGCTGTTCGAGCGGGTGCTGTTGCCGCGGCTGTCCGGGATGAAGCCGCGGCCAGGCGGCTAACAGGCGCTGTCAGTGTTCGTGGGGCTCGATATAGAGCTCGTACACCTGATCCAGATCCCAGAACGTCGCTTCGATCTTGTGCCCGTCGAGGTCGCGGACAAAGCAGCCGTAATAGGGCTCGCCGTATTCGGCGCGGGGCCCGGGCGCGCCCTCGTCCGTGGCCCCGGCATCCAGCGCGGCGCGGTAGAACTCATGCACGGCGCTCTTGGTCGGGGCGACAAAACCGAAATGACTGCCGTTGCCGATACTCGCCGGTTGGCCATTGATGGGCGTCTGCACCCAGAACTCCGGGTATTCGCGGCCGTAGGCGATGGCACCAGGGTGGGTGAGGATACGTTTGCAGCCCAGGGTGGCCAGCACCTGATCATAGAAGGCGGTGGCCTGCTCGAAATTGTTGGTGCCGATGGATATATGGGAAAGGATGCTGGGATTGGCGTCAGCCATGAGCCGTCCTCCTTGAGGGGTAGCGCCTTCACTCGATAGCAGGCTGGGTGCTGCGCAGCATAAATAGTCGGAATAACACGACACTTGAGAATAGCTGCAGAAAGCGATTCATGCTGCTCAGCAGCAGGCTGGCAAGGGGCTCGGCGTCCAGCCCGGCACTCTCCTGCACCCAGGCTTCGAACAGCCACAGGGGCAGCATCACGCCGAGCACGCACAGGAGGATCGGCCAGAAGTAGCCGTTGGTCATCTCGAAGCTCTCGCGCATGGCCTTGAGCGGGCCGAGGCCGCGCAGCACCAGCAGGTATTCGGCAAAGGCCAGCTTGATCATCAGCCACAGCCCCGGCAATACGAACAGCGAGGCCCCCAGCAGAATCGCCAGAGTGCTCATGGCTGCCAGCAGGGCAAAGCTCGGCCACAGGCGCAGGCTGAACGCCAGCAGGTCGCGGGCGCGGGGCGTCTGACCGTTGCTGCGGGCATCAAGAAACAGAATCAGTGCGGCGGCATACAGCGGGTAGAACAGCAGGCCGGCAAGAATCCGCGAGGCGGCGGCCGAGTCGCCCTCGACCAGGCTGCTCACCTGCTGCAGAAACAGGCTCTCCAGCACGATCAGCGGCAGGCACAGACGGGCGATGGCCAGCAGGTTATGGCTGAAGAAGAACCAGGAGTCGCGGAGCACGTGGAGCGGATTCATTGAGGGGCGGCGTCATGTCGAAGGGCGGGTCGCCACTTTAGCCGATTGGCGGGTAGGGCTCCAACGCAGTGCTGCCGACTGATCGCCGGCTGGGCCTTTTGCGGCCAGGGTGCTGCGCCTTCTGGCATACTGCCCGGCGCTTAATGCATAGCCACGAGGATTGCCGGTGAAGAAGATCGCCGTATTCGCCGATGTACAGAACCTCTACTACACGGTGCGCCAGGCCTATGGCTGCCACTTCAACTACGCCGCGCTGTGGGCCGATATCAGCCAGCACGGGCAGATAGTCGAAGCCTATGCCTATGCCATCGACCGTGGCGATGCCAAGCAGCAGCAGTTCCAGCAGATCCTGCGCAACCTGGGCTTTACCGTGAAGCTCAAACCCTATATCCAGCGCAGCGACGGCTCGGCCAAGGGCGACTGGGACGTGGGCATCACCATCGACATCATGGACGCCGCGCCGCGGGTCGATCAGGTAGTGCTGGCTTCCGGCGATGGCGACTTCGACCTGCTGCTGGAGAAGATCCGCCACAGTCACGGCGTCGAGGCGGTGGCCTATGGCGTGCCAGGGCTGACCGCGCAATCGCTGGTGCGCGCCGCCAGCCGCTATGTGCCGATCGAAGGCAGCCTGTTGCTGAGAAACTGATAAATGCTTGCCGATTCCATCGCCGTACTCGACTTCGAAACCACCGGCCTGTCGCCGGCCCAGCAGGCCCGCGCCACCGAGATCGGTGTGGTGATAGTCGAGGGTGGGCAGATCGTCGCCCGCTACCAGAGCCTGATGAACAGCGGTGCCTGGGTGCCGCCCTTTATCGAGCAGCTCACCGGTATCAGCAACGCCATGCTGCGCAACGCCCCGCCGGCCGCCCAGGTGATGAACGAAGTAGCAGACTTCGTCGGCGAGCGGCCATTGCTGGCGCACAACGCCAGTTTCGACCAGAAGTTCTGGGATGCCGAACTGGCCCTGGTGCGCCGTCGCCGGGTGCAGCCCTTCGCCTGCTCGCTGCTGCTGGCGCGCCGGCTGCTGCCCATGGCCCCCAGCCACAAGCTCGGCAACCTCAACCGCTGGATCGGCCTACCCGACACCGGCCAGGCTCACCGGGCCCTGGCCGATGCGGAAATGGCCGCCAACCTGACCTGCTTTATGGCCGCCCTGCTGCGCGAGCGCCATGGCCTTGCCGAGGTGTCCCACGGCTTGCTCTGCAGCCTGCAAAAAGTCCCCGCCGCCAAAATGGCTCTGGCCTTGCAGAAACACCGCGAGCGCCTCTCGGTCTGAAACCATTGTTTGCGTTTGGTTACATCTGCATGGCCGCGAGCGCGAGTGCATGACTTAAGCTGGGGCGCGCTTATTTCAGCGCACTCCGATAGAGGCATGCACCCATGTTCGGTTTGTTCAAAAGCGATCCTGCCAAAAAGCTGCGCAAGCAATACAGCGCCAAGCTCGAAGCCGCCATGCACGCTCAGCGCAATGGCGACATTCGCGGCTACGCAACCTTGACCGAAGAGGCCGAGGCGTTATGGAAGCAACTTGAACCGCTGGAGCGGGATAAGCCCTGAGGGTTTACCCCGAAACCCTCAGGGCAGCACCACCAGATGGTTGGGCAGTTCGTTGCGTTGGTGGGTGGCTGGCACATGTTGCTTGAGTTGTGCGCCGCAGGCCTCGATGCAGCCGAGAAAGCCCTGCAGGGTCTGGCCCTGTTTCACCTGTTGGGTAAAGGTCGCGACTATCGCCTGCCAGGTTTCATCGGGTAGCCGGGCGGAAATGCCGCGGTCGACCAGGATCTCCACGTAGTGCTCGGCCTCCGCGACAAATATCAGCATGCCGGTGGCCCCTGCGGTGTGGTGCAGGTGGTGTTCGAGGAACTGCCGGCGCGCCATATTGGCCGCGCGCCAGTGGCGCACCGCGCGGGGTATCAGGCGGCTGGTCAGCGCCGGGATGCGCAGCAGCAGGCTCAAGCCTGCAAAGCTCAGCCATTGCACCAGCAGCAGTTCCTGGGCGCTGAGCCAGCCACCAAAATAATTCAGCGCGCCTGGCACCAGCAGTGCCAGCACGCTGGCCCAGACCAAGGGAATATAGGTGTAATCGTCGGCCCGCGCCGCCAGCACTGTGACCAGTTCGGCATCGGTCTCGCGCTCGACCGCGTTGATCGCCGCGGCGACCTGCCGCTGTTCGCTTTCATTCAATAAGGCCATGGGGTCTTCTTACTCGTTGAATTGAATTACCAACCGCCGGAAGCGCCGCCGCCACCGAAGCCGCCGCCACCGCCGCTAAAACCACCGCCGCCCCCGCCACCAAAACCGCCGCGGCCGAGGCTGGCCCCCAGCAGGCCGGCTGCCAGTGCACCACGACGTCCACGGCCTCCACCGCCACCGATCAGGCCCATGACAACCATCATCAGGATGAAAAACAGGAGGGCCGGGGGTTGCTCTTCCTTGGCCCCATCGGCGCGTTCGACCTCCGCCAGCGGTTCGCCGCCGAGCACCTGGAGCATCGCCGTCACGCCGTCGCTGATGCCCTGGGCGTAGTCGCCGCTCTTGAATGCCGGGGTGATCACCTGGTTGATGATCACCGAAGCCTGCGCATCGGTCAGGCGACCCTCGAGGCCGTAGCCGACCTCGATGCGCAGTTTGCGCTCGTCGCGGGCGACCAAGAGCAGGGCACCGTTGTCCTTGTCTTTCTCGCCGATGCCCCAGTGGCGGCCCAGTTGATAGCCGAAGTCCTCGATCGGCAGCCCTTGCAGGTTCGCCAGGGTGACCACCACCAGCTGTTCGCCGCTGGCTTTCTCGTGGGCCGCCAGCTGCTCCGTCAGGCGGGCTTCGGTGGCGGCGTCGAGCATCTGCGCCTGATCCACCACGCGCCCGCTCAGCGCCGGGAATGCTGGTTGAGCCTGGGCCAGCCAGGCCCAGGCGCACAGCAGCAGAAACAGCGGCAAGCGCAGTGCGGCTGCCATCAGAATTTCACTTCTGGGGCTTTTTCCGCCGCCGGTGTGGTCGCTTCGAAGTTCGCCCGCGGCTGCATGTCGCTGTACATCAGGCTATGCCAGATGCGTCCGGGGAAGGTGCGCAGCTCGGTGTTGTAGCGCTCGACCGTGGTGATGAAATCGCGCCGGGCCACCGCGATGCGATTTTCCGTGCCTTCCAGTTGCGACTGCAGGGCGAGGAAGTTCTGGTTGGATTTAAGGTCAGGATAGCGCTCGGAGACTGCCATCAAGCGGCTCAAGGCTCCGCTCAATTGCTGCTGGGCTTGCTCGAACTGGCGCATTTTTTCCGGCTGGTTGAGGGTGCTGGCGTCCACTTGAATGGAGGTGGCCTTGGCTCGCGCCTCGATCACTGCAACCAGGGTGTCCTGCTCCTGTTTGGCGAAGCCTTTGACGGTTTCCACCAGGTTGGGGATCAGGTCGGCACGCCGCTGATATTGGTTCTCCACCTGGGCCCAGGCGGCCTTGACCTGTTCGTCGTAGGTGGGGATGTTGTTGATGCCGCAGCCGCTGAGCAGCACTGCCATCACCAGCAAGGCGGCTATCCGCCCACTGAACCCGTATCCCGCTGTTGTCTGCATCTGCATGATTCGTCGATTTCCATTTCAGGCGTGAACAAGAGGGTCACCCTAACGCGCCCTCGGCGAATAAGCCAAGGGCGACGGTTGTCGGATAAGGCCCGCGTGTGATGTTCGACAGCCCTGCGCGCGGAAGATTCGCCTCTCCGCCAGAGGCTCGGTAAGGCCACGTAACAGAAATGCGAAGGTCGGCGCTGGGCAGGGTAAACTGCGCGCATCCGCCTATTTGCCTTGCTGGTTACCCCTATGACTTTTGCCTCCCTCGGCCTGATCGAGCCTCTGCTGCGTACCCTCGATAGCCTCGACTACAAGATCCCCACGGCCGTGCAGGCCCAGGCCATTGTGCCGATCCTCCAGGGCCGCGACCTGATGGCCGCAGCGCAGACCGGCACCGGCAAGACCGCAGGCTTTGCCCTGCCGGTGCTGCAACGGCTGATGATGGAAGGGCCGCAGGTGGCGAGCAACTCAGTGCGCGCCCTGGTGCTGGTGCCGACCCGCGAGCTGGCCGAGCAGGTGCTGCAGAGCTTTATCACCTACGGCCAGGATCTGCCGCTGCGCAGTTATGCTGTGTATGGCGGGGTCAGCATCAACCCGCAGATGATGAAGCTGCGCAAGGGCTTGGACGTGCTGGTGGCCACCCCTGGCCGTTTGCTCGACCTCTACCGGCAGAACGCGGTGAAGTTCAACCAGGTGCAGACCCTGGTGCTGGATGAGGCCGACCGCATGCTCGACCTGGGGTTTGCCAACGAGTTGGAGAGCGTGTTCCGCGCACTGCCGAAAAAGCGTCAGACCCTGCTGTTCTCCGCCACCTTCTCCGAAGCGATCCGCGCCATGGCCGGCGAGATGCTCAACGACCCGCTGAGCATCGAGGTCAGCCCGCGCAACGCCGCCGCCAAGACGGTCAAGCAGTGGCTGATTCCGGTGGACAAGAAGCGCAAGAGCGAGCTGTTTCTGCACTTGTATCAGGCCAAGCGCTGGAGTCAGGCCTTGGTTTTCGTAAAAACTCGCAAGGGTGTCGATGAGCTGGAAGCCGAGCTGCAGCGCCACGGCATCAGCGCCGACTCGATCCATGGCGACAAACCCCAGGCCACCCGCCAGCGCGCCCTGCAGCGGTTCAAGGATGGCGAGGTCAAGGTGCTGGTGGCCACCGATGTGGCGGCTCGTGGCCTGGATATCGACGACATGCCGCTGGTGGTCAACTTCGACCTGCCCATCGTTGCCGAAGACTATGTGCACCGCATCGGCCGCACCGGCCGTGCCGGCGCGGTGGGGCAGGCGGTGTCGCTGGTCTGCGCCGATGAAGTGCAGCTGCTCTCGGCCATCGAGACCCTGACCCAGCAAGTGCTGCAGCGTATCGACGAGCCGGACTTTATCCCCGACCACCGTGTACCGCAGACCTTGCCCGGCGGCCAGGTGGTGCAGAAACCGAAGAAGGCCAAGAAGCCGAAAGTGGTTGGCGGTGGCAAGGGCGGCAGTCTGGGGCGCTGGATGGAGGCAGATGAGCCGGCCGCGCCGGCAGTCAAAGCTGTGCGCAAGGTGCCGAGTTTTGGCGGCAAGCCGGCCAAGGGCGGTAGGAAGCCGTAGCTCGGACCTATTGTCCTTTCAGATCAAGCAAAGCTCGCGGGCAAGCCCGCTCCTACATAGGCAACGCAGTCCCTGTAGGGGCGGGGGCCAGTTATTGCCCGCGATTATCATCGATAGATCATCGAGGTTATTCAGCCAGGCGTCGACGTCCTCCACCAACCGCTGTGGCCTTGGGGCTCATTGGGTGGCGCGTTGCTCACGCCGACCTACCTGGCCTGCATCGCTTCCAGCTGCTTCTTGTGGGTCGCCGCAGCGGTCATGTCGTAGATCACCACGCAGATATGCTCGACGCTGCCCTGGCCGCCGGCCAGCGGCAGCAGGGTGACGTTCTGGTACATAAAGTCTTCCTGGCCGGTGATCGGCTGGTAGTTCTTGAAGTGCATCAGGTAGGGGTGCTGTTCCCACAGGCTGAACGCGCGCGTGCCCAGTTGCACCACGGTATCGACCTTACGCCTTAGCCAGGCTTCGTCGATTTCCGGGAACAGGCTGAACAGGGTTTTGCCCTGCACTTCATCCGGGCCCATGCCCGAATGGTTTTCCATAAAGCTGTTCCACACCTCCACCTGGTACTGGCGGTCGAGGACGATCACCCCGACATCGATGCACTGCACGATATCGAGCAGCCAGTGCACTTCGTGGATATCTATCTGCGCGGGCATGGCTGAGGGTCTGCTCCCGTTTCGTTAGCGGTCGCGCCGGAGCCTGTTTTTGTGCGAGGCAAGGCGCGAGACGCGAAGTTTGGTGTACCAAATGAGTGTCGAGAAACACAGCATCGCACAAAAACAGGCCCGGCCCTGCGGGTTGCGCGGGAAATGGCCCCCGCTGTCGTTGCAGGACTTGGCAAGGGGGCGACCATTACCTGCGTCCTACGCCTAACCGGGGGCCATTTCTCGCGGCAACGCGATCCGCGAACGAAACGGGAGCAGACCCTACCCCATCAGGTAGTTGATCTTGTGGGTCAGGCGCTTGATCGAGTCTTCGGTAAACAGCAACAGCAGGTCGAAGTGGATATTCTGCGCTTCCAGGCTGTAGCTGATTTCCACCGCCAGGGTCTTCTTCCAGCGCCGCTGGTTGATATGGATCAGCCGTTCGATGGAGGCATGCTGACCCAGCAGCAGGGGGTGGCCCTGGGAAAAGCGCACATCAATCTGCTCGGCAATCCCGGCCAGGCACGCGCCGATCAGGATGCTGGCCAGGTCCAGGAGCATTTCCGAGGTCTCCAGGTCATCCTTCGGCTGCCAGCCGAGCAGGCGCGCCATATCGGAGGTTTCCGAGTCGTGGAACAGCAGCAGCGCCTCGCCGGCAATGCCGTCGCCGATAAAGCCCTGGCACACCGCGCTCAGGCGCTCGCCGCGCATGGCGTCGGTGAGGGTCATGTGCAGCTCGCTGACCTCGAAGATATTCACCTGGGGCAGCGGCAACTGCACAAACACCCCCAGTACCTGAGCCAGCAGCGCCGCCGCGCGGCCCATGGCGACGTTACTCACCTCGCGCAGGGCATCGCGAAAATTCACCTTCAATTCATCGAGCATTGCCGCCTGGGCCATGGCTCCGGGCGTGGCCTTGGGGTCGAACAGGCCGAGTTCTAGCAGGGTGCTGCGCAGTATTTCGGGGTCGGCGGGTTTCTTGATAAAGGCCAGCGCACCGAGTGCCTTGACCCGCCGTAAGGCTTCTTCCTGTACGTCACCGGAAACCACCACCACCTTGCAGGCCAGGCCTTCGGCGCGCAGCGCGGCAAGGGTTTCGTAGCCGTCCAGCACCGGCATGGTCAGGTCCAGCAGCATCACCTGGCCCAGGCCCTGGCGTATTGCAGCAAGGGCCTCCTCACCGTTGCCGGCCTGGCGGATGGTTACCGGCCATTCGGGCGGCAGCGCGCGGATCAATTGCTTGCGCGCCATATTCGAGTCGTCGCAGACCACTAGTGGGATCACGGCTGGAGAGCACCTGTTCGCGTGGAAAGACGGGGGCGGCTTCAGGCAAGCATAGCCGCTAAGGTTGTGCCCGCGGGGCTTATTCGGCCGGGCGTTGCAGCCATGCGAGTACGCCCTGGGCGGCGCGGCGGCCGCTGGCAAAGCAGGCGGTCAGCAGGTAGCCGCCGGTTGGCGCTTCCCAGTCGAGCATTTCCCCGGCGCAGAAGGTGCCGGGCAGGGCCTTGAGCATCAGCTCCGCGGTCAGCTGCTCGAAGGGTACGCCGCCGGCCGTGCTGATGGCTTCATCCAGCGGCCGTGGGCGGATCAGCTCGATGGGCAGGGCCTTGATCGCGCCGGCCAGCTGTAGCGGATCGTTGAAGACCTCGGCGCTGGCCAGTTCGCGCAGCAGCGCGGCCTTGACCCCGTCGATGCCGGCCTGGCGATGCAGGTGTTTGGCCATGGACTGCGAGCCGCGCGGTTTGCTCAGCGCGGTCTGCAGCTTGGCCAGCGGCGTCTGCGGCAGCAGGTCGAGGAGCAGGGTGGCGCGGCCATGCCGGTTGATCGTCTCGCGAATATCCGCCGACAGGGCATAGACCAGGCTGCCTTCGATACCGCTGGCGGTCAGCACAAACTCACCCAGGCGTGGCGTGGCACCGAGCAGATTCAGGCTGACGTTCTTCAGCGGCGCGCCGGCGAACCTGTCGCGCAGAAAGGGGCTCCAGGCGCTGACATCGAAGCCGCAGTTGCTCGCCTGCAGGGGCGCGATAGTCACACCGCGTGCTTGTAGCAGCGGCACCCAGGCACCGTCCGAACCCAGCCGCGCCCAGCTGCCGCCGCCCAGGGCCAGCAGGGTAGCGTCGGCCATGATCAGCTGTTCGCCGGCGGGAGAGGCGATGCGTAGCGCGCCTTGGTTATCCCAGCCCAGCCAGCGATGGCGGGTGTGGATCTGCACGCCCAGCTCGCGCAGGCGTTTGAGCCAGGCGCGCAGCAGGGGCGCGGCTTTCATATCGGTGGGGAACACCCGACCGGAAGTGCCGACAAAGGTGTCGATGCCCAGGCCGTGAATCCAGGCGCGCAGGGCGTCCGCATCGAAGTCCTGCAGCAGCTCGGCCACCTGTGCCTGGCGCTGGCCGTAGCGGGCGACAAAGGCCGGCTTGGCCTCGGAGTGGGTGATATTCATGCCGCCGACCCCGGCCAGGAGGAACTTGCGCCCCACCGAGGGCATGCCGTCGTATAGATCGACCTGCACGCCGCCCTGAGCCAATACCTCGGCCGCCATCAGCCCGGCGGGGCCGCCGCCGATAATGGCAACGCGAGGGGCAGGCTGTTGGCGGGTCGTGGTCATGATGAGATCGGCTGCGGTAAACGGGCTGGCATTCTAACCGAGGCTGCCGCGACCTTGTTATTTGCCCGGGCTTCGGGCAGGGTCGTGAGGAGAATTTCTGCCTGGAGCGCCTTATGTCTGACCTCTATCCCAGCATCGACCCCGACGGCCTGATCGAATACTCGGTGGTCTACACCGACCGCTCCCTCAACCATATGTCGCAGTCGTTCCAGGGCGTGATGAAGGATATCTCCAGCACCCTGAAACAGGTCTACAACGCCCATGCCGTGGCTATCGTGCCCGGTAGCGGCACCTTCGGCATGGAGGCGGTGGCGCGCCAGCTGGCCACCGGGCAGAAGTGCCTGGTGATCCGCAACGGCTGGTTCAGCTACCGCTGGACGCAGATTTTCGAGATGGGCCAGATCCCCTCTGAAGCCATTGTGCTCAAGGCCCGGCCGGTAGCCGAAGGCAGCCAGGCGGCATTCGCCCCGCCGCGGCTTGCCGATGTGCTGGCGGTTATCGCTCTGGAAAAACCCCAGGTGGTCTTTGCGCCGCACGTGGAAACCTCGTCCGGCATGATCCTGCCGGATGATTACCTGCGCGCCGTGGCGGATGCCGTGCATGCGGTTGGCGGCCTGTTTGTGCTCGACTGCATCGCCTCCGGCACCCTCTGGGTGGATATGCAGGCCTGCGGCATCGACGTGCTGATCAGCGCCCCGCAGAAGGGCTGGAGCGCCTCGCCGTGCTGCGCCCTGGTGATGCTGAGCGAAGCGGCCCAGGCCCGCGTCGAAGCCACGCAAAGCACCAGCTTTGCCTGCGACCTGAAGAAATGGCTACAGATCATGCAGGCCTACGAGCAGGGCGGCCACGCCTACCACGCCACCATGCCCAGCGATGCCCTGGCGCGTTTCCGCGATGCCATGTTTGAGGCCAAGACCCTCGGCTTTGCCGCCGTGCGCAACCAGCAGCAGGAACTCGGCGATCGGGTGCGCGCACTGCTGGCCAGCAAAGGCTTTAAAAGTGTCGCCGCGCCCGGTTTCGAAGCCCCCGGCGTGGTGGTCTGCTACACCACCGATGCCAGCATCAAGAACGGCAGCAAGTTCGCCGCCCAAGGCCTGCAGATCGCCGCTGGCGTACCGCTGCAGTGCGATGAGCCGGCCGACTTCCAGACCTTCCGCCTGGGGCTGTTCGGGCTGGACAAGCTGGGCAATATCCAGCGCACCGTCGCGACCCTGGAGCTGGCGCTGGATAAGGTGTTGGCCGGCTAAAACCCCAGGGCTTTATGCCGGGCCTGACCCTGAGGGTTCAGCTGCGTCTTAAGCACGCATGCGGCTAGACAAAAGGCTGCCCGCCGAAGCCTCTGGGCAACCGCTGCCGCCCTGGCAGGTCGGTGAGCCGCTGTTGCCAGGATGCGCGCCAGTCATTGCTCGCGTGGGCGACCTTGGCTTTGCGTGTGGCCCTTCGCGCCGCGTTGCGCGCAGTTTTGCGGTTTTCCTTAAATACCTCGGTGCCGCGGCAGCTGCGGCACTTCACCTGTGCCAGTTCGCTGGTGGAACTGAGGTTGCTGCCATGGTGGCCGCAGGCGAGGTGGCCGGCGACCCGGTAGTGAATGACCATAGGTAAATCTCCTTGGCAAAGAGTGCGCTGCGTAGCAGAGAGCCAGGCGATCATTAAAGAGGTGATCGCTTGGGCGCGCCGCCATGACGTCAGTCACGCCGCAGCCGAGGGCCCTGGACGGCCTTGCGCCTATGCAAGAAGACGGGGTGACCTGGTCCCTGTCTGGATCGCTGCCTGGTCCCGGCTTGCACAAGCTCCGGGTTTGTTCGGTCGCGACCCCATCAACGCTTTAGACCCCCGAGTCTGGGGGCGGTTCGGTGGTGAGCTTTTCAGCGTGTGGATGGGTATCGCTACCCCCAACTCCATCCGATGGTTATTGCTTCGACGCGTTCGTGGACTTGTCCAGCGCGGTCACTATGGCGTGCGCAACCTTGATCCTGGCCGCGTTGGGATAGTTCTTGTTGGCCAGCAGTACCAGGCCCAGTTGCTGGCCGGGGACAAACAGGGCGTAGGCACCGAAGCCGCCGGTGGAGCCGGTTTTGTTGAACAGGCTGTCGCCCGGCTCGAGCTCCGGTGGCAGCAGGCGCGTGGCGGGTTGCGCTTGCATGGCCATGGCCGGGGAGTTGCCGGCCTGCAGGCGCTCCAGGCTGATCGGATAAGGGTAACGCTCCCAGCCGAGGCCCTGGGTCATGTCGCCGACGCGGTAATAGCCGGTGTGGGTCATGGCGATGGCGCGCTGCAGCTCAATGCTCAGGCCTGCAGGATTCAGGTTGGCCTGGACAAAACGCAGCATGTCCCGCGCGTTGGTTTTTACCCCGTAGGCTTCGGCGTCGAGCATCCCCGGGGTGACCCGCAGCGGCTGGTTGTCTTTGCTGTAGCCGTAGGCATAGCGCGGCATCTGCGCTGCCGGCACCTTGATATAGCTGTGCGACATGCCGAGCGCGGGGAACAGCGTGCCTTCCATCAGGCTGGGGAAGGGCTGGCCCATGCTCTTGGCCGCGAGCATGCCGAGCAGGCCGATGCTGGGGTTGGAATAGCGCCGATGGGTGCCAGCGATATGCTCGGGCTGCCACTTGCGGTAATAGGCGAGCATGCTGGCCGGGTCGGTCACGCTTTCAGGGAACTGCAGCGGCAGCCCGCCAGCGGTGTAGGTGCCAAGGTTGAGCAGGCTGGCGTGTTCCAGTTGGCTGCCGCGCAGCTCGGGCCAGTGCTGGCCGGCGCTGTCCATCAGGGTCAGCTTGCCGGTGGTCTGGGCCAGGGCGGCGAGGGTGGCGGTGAGGGGTTTACTGAGCGAGCCGATTTCAAACAGGGTGTCGCGGGTCACCGGCTGCTGGTCGTCCAGGCGCGCCACGCCATAGTTGAAGTAGTGGGCCTGGCCCTTGTGGCTGATGGCCACGGCCATGCCGGCGATGTCGTATTCCGCCATCAGCGGACGGATGGTTTCGTCTACCAGTGACTGCAGCCTGTCTGTTGCTTGCGCGGCAGTGCAGGTGGCAAGTGCTATTGCTGTCAGCAGTGTTTTGAGTCTTCCGTGCATGCTGTGCGAGATTCCTTGGTCGTGAAGATGCGCGATATGACCGCGCCCGGTACTGGTTATATCCCGGCTCTGCGCAGTTGATGCGTTGCCTGACTGGGCAGGCCAGAGCCCGTCTTGCAGAGACTGCAACAGGTAGGCTGCGCCGTGCGCACCAAGGATTCGCAGCCGGGTTGGTGCGCACAGCGCACCCTACGGGATTAGGCCATCCCAGGCTCAGTGGTGATGGTCGAATGCACTACGTTAGCCTTCATCCCAGCCCGCGCGCCTGCCAGACCTTGGCCGCGCTGTGATGCAGTATGCCGTGACGCCTGGCCAGGGCCGTGCGGTCCTTGTCGTAGCCGCCACCGATCAGCCCGACCACCGGGATATCGCGGCTCAGGCAGTGGTTGAGCACGGCTTCGTCACGGGCAGCGATGCCGGCGTCGGTCAGGTTGAGATAGCCGAGGGCGTCGTGCTGGTGCACATCGACGCCGGCGTCGTAGAGCACAATATCCGGTTGATAGAGCGGCAGCAGGTAGTTGAGGGTATCGTTGACCACTTTCAGGTAGTCGTCATCGCCCATGCCCTTGGGCAGGGGAATATCCCAGTCGCTGAGCGCCTTGCGCGCCGGGTAATTGTTTTCGCAATGCAGGGAGACGGTGATCGCCTCCGGGGTATTTTCCAGCAGGCGCGCGGTGCCATCGCCCTGATGCACGTCGCAGTCGAAGATCAGCACACGCTGAGCCTTGCCACTGGCCAACAGATACTGACTGATCACCGCCAGGTCGTTGAAGATGCAGAAACCGGCCGGATGATCGTAATGCGCATGGTGAGTGCCGCCTGCCAGATGGCAGGCCAGGCCGTGTTGCAGCGCCTGCTCGGCCGCCAGCAGCGAGCCGCCCACGGCGCGAATGGTGCGCTGCGCCAGGGCGGCGCTCCAGGGCAGGCCGAGGCGGCGCTGCTCTTCATAGGCCAGCTCGCCGCTGGCAAAGCGCTGGATATAGGCCGGGCAGTGGGCCAGGGCGAGTACATCCGCTGGGCAGAGGTCGGGGCGCAGCAGTTCGGCATCGGTGCTCAGGCCGCTGGCGACGATGTGGTCACGCAGCAGGCGGAACTTCTCCATGGGGAAGCGGTGGCTGGCCGGGAAGGGCGGGCTGTAATCGTCGTGATAGACCAGCGGCAGGCGCATGGCAGTGGGCTCGGGCGGAAGTGGCCGAAGTATGGCGGCAGGCTCTGCTTAGGCTCAAGTCCAGCGGTCTATTGGCTAGAATGCTGCCATTATTGTCCGCATCCATCTTTCAGTCGGGCCGACAAGCCTTGGTAAAGGCTTTACCATCTCGCCCCCAGTGCGTTTACAGGAGAGCATGCATGAGTCAGGTGTTGAATGAGTTGGTCGCCCTGCTGACCCTGGAAACCATCGAAGAAAATCTATTCCGCGGCGTCAGCCAGGACCTCGGCTTTCGCCAGTTGTATGGCGGCCAGGTGCTGGGCCAGTGTGTCTCGGCGGCCAGCCAGACGGTGGATACGGCGCGCCATGTGCATTCCATGCACGGCTACTTTCTGCGCCCGGGCGATGCCACCTTGCCGGTGGTCTATCAGGTCGACCGGGTGCGCGATGGCGGCAGTTTCAGCACCCGGCGGGTGACGGCGATCCAGAAGGGCAAGCCGATCTTTACCTGCAGCGCCTCCTTCCAGTTCGATGAAGAGGGTTTTCATCACCAGAACCCGATGCCGGAAGTGCCGGGGCCGGAAGAGCTGAAGTCGGAAACCGAGCTGGCGCGCCTGGTTGCGGCGATGATTCCCGAGCGCATGCGTGAGCGCGCCACCAGTGACAAGCCCATCGAAATCCGTCCGGTGACGCTGATCAATCCCTTTGCGCCCAAGCCCTGCGAGCCGGTCAAGCATGTGTGGTTCCGCGCCGCCGGCGAACTGCCGGACGAGCCCCAGCTGCACAAGCTGCTGCTGGCCTATGCCAGTGACTTCAACCTGCTGACCACCTCGATGCAACCCCATGGCGTGTCGGTGTTCCAGAAGTTTATGCAGGTCGCCAGCCTCGACCACTCGCTGTGGTTCCACGGCAACCTGCGTATGGACGACTGGCTGCTGTACAGCATGGACAGCCCCTGGGCCGGCAATGCTCGCGGTTTCTCCCGCGGCAGCATCTTCAATCGCCGGGGCCAGCTGGTCGCCTCCGTCGCCCAAGAGGGGCTGACTCGCGTGCGTGAGGACTGGAAGTGAGCCTGAGCAGTGCGAAGCACTGGGTGTTCGATATGGATGGCACCCTGACCCTGGCGGTGCACGACTTCGAGGCGATCAAGCGAGCGCTGGATATTCCTCTGGAGGACGACATCCTCGGCCATCTGGCCGCGCTGCCCGAGGCGGTGGCCGCGGCCAAGCACGCCTGGCTGCTGGAGCATGAACGTGAACTGGCGCTGGCCGCCGAGCCCGCCCCTGGGGCGATTGAACTGGTGCGCGAGCTGCACGGCCGGGGTTGTCGCCTCGGCATTCTCACCCGCAACGCCCATGAGCTGGCGTTGCTGACCCTGTGCGCCATCGGTCTGGATGACTGCTTTGCCGTGCCGGATGTGATCGGCCGCGATGAGGCACCGCCCAAGCCCGATCCCGGCGGCCTGCTGCATTTCGCCCAGGCCTGGCAGGTGGCACCTAGCGAGCTGGTGATGGTTGGTGATTACCGCTTCGACCTGGAGTGCGCCCGCGCCGCCGGCGCGCGCAGCGTGCTGGTCAACCTGGCGGAAAACCCCTGGCCGGAGCTGGTCGATCATTTCGCCGTGGATTGCCGGGCGTTGCAGCGCGCCTTGTAGGGTGCGCCGTGCGCACCGCCTGGCAATTGTTGTGGTGCGCGCAGCGCACCCTACGTGTGGCTTTTCAATGACAGCAGCCGGACTCCAGATCCTTGAGGATCGGGCAGTCCGGGCGGTCGTTGCCCTGGCAGTTGTCCATCAACTCCTTGAGGGTGTCGCGCAGGCCGCTGAGTTCCTCGATCTTGCGCTCCAGTTCGGCGATATGCCCGGCGGCCAGGGCCTTGACGTCGGCGCTGGCGCGCTGGCGGTCCTGCCACAGGGCCAGCAGCTGGCTGACTTCGGCCAGGGAAAAGCCCAGATCGCGCGAGCGTTTGATAAAGGCCAGGCGATGCAGATCCTGCGGGCTGTACTGGCGGTAACCGCTGTCGGTACGTCCGGCGGCGGGCAGCAGGTCGATGCTCTCGTAGTAGCGGATCATCTTGGCGCTAAGGCCGGTTTGCTTGGCGGCTTGGCCGATATTCATCTTGCTTGCCTCCCATCCTGCGGTCTGTACGTGAAATCGTGATCGCGGGGACGCCCAGTCCCATGGCCGCGAATAGGGTTATGAGCGCTCCGTGGGCTTCCAGGTTTTCAGCAGCAAGGCATTGCTCACCACGCTGACGCTGGACAGCGCCATGGCCGCGCCGGCAAGCATCGGGTTGAGCAGGCCGGCGGCCGCCAGGGGGATGCCGACCAGGTTATAGGCGAAGGCCCAGAACAGGTTCTGGCGGATCTTGTTGTAGGTGCGTCGGCTGATATCCAGAGCGTCGGCCACCAGACGCGGGTCGCCACGCATCAGGGTGATGCCGGCGGCGTGCATGGCCACATCGGTGCCGCTGCCCATGGCGATGCCAACATCGGCGGCGGCCAGGGCCGGGGCGTCGTTGATGCCGTCGCCGACCATGGCCACCACCGCGTCTTTCTTCAGCTCAGCGATGATCGCCGCCTTGTCTGCCGGCAGCACTTCGGCATGGGCCGCCGTGATGCCCAGGGTCTGGGCCACGGCCTGGACGCTGCCCTGGTTGTCGCCGCTGATCAGGTGGCTGGCGATGCCCTGGGCGTTCAGCGCGGCGATGGCTTCGCCTGCGCCTTCTTTCAGGGTGTCGCCAAAGGCAAACAGGCCCAGCACCCGCGGTTGCGGTGCCAGCTCCAGCAGCCAGGACAGGGTACGGCCTTCGGCTTCCCAGGCCTGTGCGTCGGCGGCCAGCGCCTCATTGTGCAGCTGCTGCTCGTCGAGCAGGCGCTTGTTGCCCAGGGCCAGTTGCCGCTCGCCTATCCGTCCGGCGATGCCGCGGCCGGCCAGGGCCTTGCTTTCGGTGACATCGGCCAGTTCCAGCTGTTGCTGGGTGCAGGCATCCAGCACGGCCTTGGCCAGCGAGTGTTCGCTGCCGCGTTGCAGGGCACCGGCCAGTTGCAGCAGGCTCGCGGTGTCGCCGTCGACAGCCTTCATATGGGCGATGCGCGGTGCGCCCGAGGTCAGGGTGCCGGTCTTGTCGAAGGCCACCAGATTGACCGAGTGAGCGATTTCCAGGGCTTCGGCGTCCTTGATCAGGATGCCGTGGCGCGCCGCCACGCCGGTCCCGGCCATGATCGCGGTGGGGGTGGCCAGGCCCAGGGCGCAGGGGCAGGCGATCACCAGCACGGCCACGGCATTGAGTAGCGCGGTTTCGATACCTGCGCCTGCCAGCAGCCAGCCGAGCAGGGTGGCCAGGGCGATCAGCAGCACCGCCGGGACGAACACCTGGCTGACCTTGTCCACCAGCTTCTGGATCGGAGCCTTGGCCGCTTGAGCGTCCTCGACCAGGCGGATGATCCGCGCCAGTACGGTTTCCGCGCCGAGGGCGGTAGTTTCCACCAGCAGGCGACCTTCGCCGTTGATCGCCCCAGCGGTGACGCTGTCTCCCGGCTGCTTGGGCTGTGGCAGGCTCTCGCCGCTGATCAGCGCCTCGTCAGCATGGCTCTGGCCTTGGGTTACCCGTCCGTCCACCGGAAAGCGCTCGCCGGGCTTGACCACTATGGCGTCGCCCAGTTGCAACTCGCCCAGCGCCACCCACTGCTCGACACCGTTCTGCAGGCGCAGGGCGCGTTCCGGGCGCAGCGCCTGCAGGGCGCGGATGGCGCTGCTGGTCTGGCGCTTGGCGCGGCTTTCGAGGTATTTGCCGAGCAGGATCAGGGTGATGATCACCGCCGAGGCTTCGAAATACAGATGGGGCATGCTGCCGGACGGGCTTATCGCCCATTGATAGAGGCTCAGGCCGTAGGCGGCACTGGTGCCGATGGCCACCAACTGATCCATATTTCCGGCTCGGGCGCGCAGGGCGCTCCAGGCGGCGCGGTAGAAGCGTGCGCCGAAGACGAATTGTACCGGGGTGGCCAGGGCGAATTGCAGCCAGGCTGGCAGCATCCAGTGCAGGCCGAAGGGGGCGGCGAGCATCGGTACCACCAGCGGCAGGGTCAATAGCATGGCCAGGCCCAGCGCCCAGCGCTCCCGTTGCAGCAGGCGCTCGGCCCCGGCCTGTGCGGGGCGCTCGGCGTCTACCAGGCTGGCGCTATAGCCGGCCTGCTGCACCGCACTCAGCAGGGTTTGTGGGTCGAGACCGCGAACGATCTGCACTTGCGCGCGCTCGCTGGCCAGGTTGACGCTGACCGACAGCACGCCCGGCTGTTTGGCCAGGGCGCGTTCGATGCGTCCGGCGCAGCTGGCGCAGGTCATGCCGCCGAGGGCCAGTTCCAGGCGTGTGCTGGGTACCTGGTAGCCGGCGCTTTCGACGGCGTGCACCAGGCGTTCCAGGCTGTCGGCCGGTGCCTGGATGCGCGCCTGCTCGCTGGCCAGATTGACGCTGACCGTGCCGACCTCGGCCACCTTGGCCAGAGCGCGTTCGACGCGTCCGGCACAACTGGCGCAGGTCATGCCGCTGATCGGCAGATCGAAGGTAGTAAGGCTGGACATGGGGGGGTCTCCATTGAGTTCCAGCACAGGATCAACCTTTCCATGTTGGCAAGGTCAAGCCCTTTTATCGCTTGACCATACGCTTATGGCAAGACCAACACTGCAACGACCCGTTTATCATGGCGGCCTATTTATTCAGGAGGTTGTTTATGCAGGTATCTCAGGTTCACACATTCCGGGTCGATGGCATGACCTGTCGGCATTGCGTCAAGACCATCACCGAGGCGCTGCTGGCCTGCGACCCGGCGGCTGATGTGAAGGTGAAGTTTCCCGGCGGCGAAGTACGGGTGAGCAGCAGCATGCCGGTGGACCAACTGATGGTCGCAATCGTCGAGCAGGGCTATGGCGTCAGCCTGGCGTAGGCGTTACGGCACCCGGCCAGTCGCGGATCAGTCCGCGAAAGCAGGCATCGACCATCGGTGCGGTGTCGTTGAGCGGGTCGAACAGATTGGGGTCGCGTAGCCAGTCGTGAAACAGGCCAACAATTAATGCATGCACTGCCCGCGCAGCCAGGCGCGGGCTTAGCCCAGGGTGCAGCCGCGGGGCGACGGCCGGGGCACTGAACTGCTGCTCGCAGAGTTCGATAAACCGGTTGATAAAGGCCTCGTGGCGTTCTTCGGCCTCGCGCAGTTCTTCGGTGAACTCACACCTGCGCAGCAGGATGGTGAAGATGCGCCGCTTCTGTGGCGAGCGGGCGAGATTTTCGATGGCCTCGATGCACAGCTCGCGCAGGGTCAGTAGTGGGTCGTGCTCGGGGCAGCCGCGCATGCGTTCGGCCAGCTGCTCGGGCGGCAGGCGCACCTGGCCGAGCATGGCATTGAACAGATCGGCCTTGTTGGCAAAGTGCCAATACACCGCGCCGCGGGTCACCCCGGCGTGGCGGGCGATATGTTCCAGGCTGGTGTGGGCCACGCCTTTTTCCAGAAACAGGGTCTCGGCGGCCGCCAGAATGGCGTTGCGGGTTTTCTCGGCTTCTGCTTTGGTTCGGCGCATGGCGGCTGGCTGATTTCTGGCTAGGCTCAAGGCGTTGGTGCACAAAGTGTAATGAAGTTAGGGGTAATGTTCTATTTACAAACACTTGTGTATGTAACTAGCATTGCCGGTCTCAAATGAAGCGCCCCGCTTTGCCCCGGAGACACTCATGCTTTTTCCCCGTCATTTCCCCGCTACCCTCGGGGCTTTGCTGTTCGCCTCCCTCGCGTCGGCGTTGCAGGCCGCCGATGCGCCGCCTGCACCCGAGGTGCTGGTGGAGACCGTCAAGGTCGAGGCGCTGCCCCTTGAATTTGAATATTCAGCGCGGACCGCCGGTTACCGCGAGGTTCAGGTGCGTGCCCAGGTCAGCGGCATCCTGCAGGAACGCACCTATCTTGAAGGCAGCCAGGTCAAGCAGGGCCAGGTGATGTTCCGTATCGATCCGCGCACCTACCAGGCCGCACTGAGCCGCGCCAAGGGCGCACTGGCCCAGGAGCAGGCGCGCTACCGGCAGACCGAGCGCGACCTCAAGCGCATCCGCGAGCTGCAGAAGAAGGGCTTTGCCAGCGAGAGCGAACTGGACAACGCCATCTCCAACTTCGAGCAGAGCAAGGCCAATATCCAGGCCGCCGAGGCCGAGGTGCAGTCTAAGCAGATCGACCTCGACTACACCACGGTGAAAGCGCCGATTTCCGGGATCACCAGCAAGGAAACCGTGTCCGAAGGCAGCCTGATGGTGGCCGGTGACCCGAACGCCAGCCTGCTGAGCAATATCACCCAGCTCGACCCCATCTACGTCAACTTCGCCGCCCCGGACTCCGATGTGGAAAGCGTGCGCAGCGGCCTGCAGAACGGCAGTCTGGTGCTACCGGAGGACGGCCTGATGCGGGTGCAGATCACCCTGGGCGATGGCAGCAGCTACCCGCTGGAGGGCAAGGTGAACTTTACCGACAGCCTGGTCGACCGCGGCACCGGCACTGTCAGCGCCCGCGCCGTGGTGCCCAACCCCGAGCAGACGCTGCTGCCGGGGCAGTTCGTGCGGGTGCAGGTCAAGGGCCTGAGCATGCCCAACGCCATGACCTTGCCGGAGCGCGCCATCGCTCAAGGGCCGGGCGGCACCTTCGTTTATGTGGTGGATGAGGGCGGCGTGGCGCGCATGCGTCAGGTCACCACCGGGCACACGGCCAAGGGCCGCTGGGTCATCATCTCCGGCATCAGCGCCGGTGAGCGGGTGATAGTCGAGGGCCTGCCCAAGGTTCGTCCGGACAGCCCGGTAAAAGTTGTCGCCCCCGCCGCCAGCCAATCCTAAGGAGCGTCCACGGTGATCTCACGCTTCTTTATCGACCGCCCGGTATTCGCCGCGGTCATTTCCATCGTCATCGTGCTGGCTGGCCTGCTGGCCATGCGTGCGCTGCCGATTGCCCAGTACCCGCAGATACTGCCACCGCAGGTGTCGGTCAGCGCCAGCTATGCCGGTGCCAGCGCCCAGGTGATCGCCGAAACCGTGGCTGCGCCCCTTGAGCAGTCGATCAACGGCGTGCAGGGCATGATCTACCAGCAGTCCAACTCCGGCGGCAACGTCATGAGTCTGTCGGTGTATTTCGAGGTGGGTACCGACCCCGATCAGGCCACCATTGACGTCAACAACAGGGTCCAGGCGGCCCTGGCCAAGTTGCCGGAAGAGGTGCGCCGGCAGGGCGTCAAGGTGCAGAAGAAGTCCTCGGACATCCTCCAGGTGGTCACCCTTTACTCTCCGGACGGCTCGCGCGACCCGGTGTATATCAGCAACTACGCGCTGATCAACGTGATCGACGAACTCAAGCGCCTGCCTGGGGTCGGCGATGTCAGCCAGTTCGGCTCCAAGGATTACTCCATGCGCATCTGGCTGCGCCCGGACAAACTGGCGCAGTACAACCTGACGCCCACCGATGTGGTCAACGCGATTCGCGAGCAGAACTCCCAGTTCGCCGCTGGCAGCTTCGGCCAGCAGCCGCTCAAGCAGGAGCAGGACTTTACCTACACGGTGACCACCCAGGGCCGCTTTACCGACCCGAAAGAATTCGAGAACGTGATTCTGCGTACCGATGAAACCGGTGCCAGCCTGCTGCTCAAGGATGTCGCGCGGATCGAGCTGGGGGCCCAGGACTACTCGCTGATGACCTCGCTCAACGGCCAGCAGAACGCCGCCTTCGGCGTGTACCTGCAGCCCGGGGCGAATGCTCTGGACACCGCCGAGGCGGTCAGCACCACGCTGGCGCGGCTGTCAAAGAACTTCCCCAGCGGCATGACCTACAGCGTGCCTTACGACACCACCAAATTCGTCCGGGTGTCGATCGAGGAGGTGATCAAGACCTTCTTCGAAGCTCTGGTGCTGGTGGTGCTGGTGGTGTTTATCTTCCTGCAGAACTGGCGTGCCACGCTGATCCCACTGCTGGCCATCCCGGTGTCGCTGGTTGGTACTTTCGCCGGCATGTACCTGCTGGGCTTTTCCATCAACCTGCTGACCCTGTTCGGCATGGTGCTGGCCATCGGCATCGTGGTGGACGATGCCATCGTGGTGATAGAGAACGTCGAGCGCTCGATGCACAGCGATAAGCTCGCCCCGCGCGAGGCGACCATCAAGGCCATGGAGGAGGTCACCGGCCCCATCATCGCCACCAGCCTGGTGCTCTGCGCGGTATTTATTCCGGTGGGCTTCCTCGGCGGCCTGGCCGGGGAAATGTACAAACAGTTCGCCATCACCATCGCCGTCTCGGTGGCAATCTCCAGCCTGGTGGCCCTGACCCTGAGCCCGGCGCTCTGCGCGGTGCTGCTCAAACCGGGCCAGCATGAACCGGCTGCGCCGTTCCTCGCCTTCAACCGCGTGTTCGATCGCCTGACCGCGGGCTATACCGCTGGCGTGCGCTTCTTCCTCAAACGCTCGCTGGTGGGCTTGGCGCTGTTCGGTCTGATGATTGCTCTGACCCTGGTGTTGTTCAACCGAGTCCCCAGTTCCCTGGTACCCAGTGAGGACCAGGGCTATGTGATCAACGCCTACTTCCTGCCGCCAGCGGCCTCGCTGACCCGTACCGAAACCCTGACCAGCGATGTGACCCAGCAGCTGATGCAGCACCCGGCGGTACAGGATGTGGTGACCTTCGCCGGTTTCGACATTCTGACCTTCGGCACGCGCAGCAATGCCGGAGTGTCGTTCGTGCCGCTGAAGGACTGGAGCGAGCGCACCACCCCCGAGCTGGATGCACGTAATCTGACCGGCACCTTTATGGGCATGGGCGCGGCGCAGAAGGATGGCGTGGTGCTGAGCTTCAACCCGCCGCCTATCACCGGCATGAGCACCACCGGCGGTTTCGAGGGCTATATCCAGGACCGTAGCGGCGGCACCACCGAGCAGTTGGCGGCCAAGGTTCAGGCCTTTCTCGCCGCGGTGAACCAGCGTCCGGAGCTGGGCGGGGTGCAGAGCACCTTCAGCGCCAACGTGCCGCAGTACTTTATCGATCTGGACCGGACCAAGGCGCGCGCCCTGGGCGTGCCGGTCAACGATGTGTTCACCGCCATGCAGGCGACCTTCGGCAGCTACTACGTCAACGACTTCAGCCTCTATGGCCGCACCTTCCAGGTCAGCCTGCAGGCCGAGGCGGAGTTTCGCAGCAAGCCGGAAGACCTGTCCCAGGTCTATGTGCGCTCGGCCAGCGGTGAGCTGATCTCGTTGTCGAGCCTGGTCAAGGTCAAACGCATCCTGGGGCCGGACAGCTACGCGCGTTTCAACGTCTACCCTTCGGCGAAGATCCTCGGCGGACCGGCACCCGGCTACAGCTCCGGGCAGGCCCTGGCGGCGGTGCAGGAGGTGGCCAGCGAGGTGCTGGGCAGCGACTACAGCATCGGCTGGACTGGCTCGGCCTACCAGGAAGTGGCCACTCAAGGCTCAGGCAGCAGCGCCTTCATCTTCGGCCTGATTCTGGTGTTCCTGATCCTCGCCGCCCAGTACGAGCGCTGGACCCTGCCATTGGCGGTGGTCACCGCGGTGCCCTTCGCGGTGTTCGGGGCGATTGTCGCGGTGTGGCTGCGCGGCATCGAGAACGACCTGTACTTCCAGGTTGGCCTGGTCACCCTGATCGGTCTGGCGGCGAAGAACGCCATCCTGATTGTCGAGTTCGCCGTGCTCTGCCGGCAGCAGGGCATGAGCATCTTCGATTCGGCGCTGGAGGCTTCGCGCCTGCGCTTCCGGCCGATCATCATGACCTCGCTGGCTTTCGTGCTCGGCGTCATGCCGCTGGTCACCAGCACGGGTGCTGGTTCCGCCAGCCGCCACTCGATCGGTACCGGGGTGCTCGGCGGCATGCTGGCAGCCACGGTGCTGGCAGTGTTCCTGATCCCGATGTTCTACCTGCTGGTTGAGTCGCTGGCTTCGAAGCTCGGCAAGGGGCGCAAGACGGCCGAGGCGCTGGTGGAACCACCGCAATAGTCAGACCCTAGCCCGGACCTGGTCCGGGCTACGGCGTTCCCATGGCCTGCGGTCAATGGGCGACCCCCGATCAATCAATGGCCTTGGCCAATCTGTGCTGGACATCCATGCCGTTACGTATTCTGTTGATCCTTGGCGCGCTGAGCGCCTTCGGGCCTCTGGCCATCGATTTCTATCTGCCGAGTTTCCCCACCCTGGCGCGGGTGTTCGCCACCGATGTCGAGCATGTGCAGCTGTCGCTGTCGGCCTACTTTGCCGGGCTGGCCATCGGCCAGCTGATCTATGGGCCACTGGCCGATCGTTTTGGCCGACGCAAGCCGCTGCTGGCTGGGGTGCTGCTGTTCAGCCTGGCGTCCCTGGCCTGCGCCCTGGCTCCGAGCCTGGAGTGGCTGATCGGCGCGCGTTTCGTCCAGGCCCTGGGCGGCTGCGCAGGCATGGTGGTGTCGCGGGCGGTGGTGCGCGACCTGTGCGACCCGATCAATTCGGCCAAGGCGTTTTCCCAGCTGATGTTGGTGATGGGGCTGGCCCCGATCCTCGCGCCGCTGGCCGGTGGCTTGCTGCTGAGCACCCTGGGCTGGCCGTCGATCTTTATCTGCCTGGCCCTGTTCGGCACCCTGTGCCTGCTGGCCGTGGCCCTGTGGCTGCCGGAAACCCTGGCCAAGGATGCGCCGCCCGCGCCGTTGCGCGGGGCCCTGGGCGAGTATCGCCGGTTATTCGGAGACTGGCCGTTTCTCGGTTATGCCCTGACCGGCGGATTCGCCATCGCCGGGATGTTCGCCTATATCGCCGGCTCGCCCTTCGTCTTTATCGAACTCTACGGCGTGCCGGCCGAACACTACGGCTGGCTGTTCGGCAGCAATGCCCTGGGCTTTATCCTGGTGGCGCAGCTCAATGCCTGGCTGGTGGCCCGTCACGGTCCGGGCTACTGGCTGCGCATTACCGTATGGTTCTACCTGGGCGCGGCCCTGGTGCTGGTGCTGGTGGCAAACGCCAGGCCGCAGATGCTCTGGCCCCTGCTGATCCCTCTGTTCGCCTGCATCGCCAGCCTGGGCATCCTGCTGCCCAATGCCTCGGCCTGCGCCATGGCCGGGCAGGGCAGCCACGCCGGCAGCGCCTCGGCGTTACTCGGCAGCCTGCAGTTCGTGATTGCCGCCAGTGCGGCGGCCATGGTCGCGCTGCTCCATGACGGCAGCGCCTGGCCTGTGGCCGTGGTGATCTTCGGTTGCGGCCTGCTGGCCGTGCTGTTCTCACGACTTACCCGTTGGGCCGAACGGCGCGCCAGTTCGGCTGGGTAAAGGCGATGTTCTTTTGAGTAGCCAGGCGATAAAGCTCAGCCACACATGTCACTGCCTGTTGGGCTTCGCTGCGCTCAACGGCAACAGACCCTAAGACGGTGCGCACGGCCCCGCCTACCCATTGCACGCGGTTAGCTGGCGATACGCTGCCGCTCCCGGGGCAGGCTATGGGGGGCTTGCAGGCGCGCCTGCAGGGTGGCGACGAACTGACGGGCCTCGGCTTCGTTGCGAAAGGTCACGCGGTGCTGATCGAGGCGTACCTGCCAACAGCCCTGGGGCTGGTTTACCGGCTGTATCACAAGCTTCATGGGCGCATTCTCCGCTAAGGGGAACCCCAGTTTAGTCGGCGAATATGAATGTTCTCTGACCTGCATCAATTGTCTGCTCGGCGGCCTGCCGTTGGTCCGATACAGTGCTCAGTAATTACGCTGCTGCTGCACGGCCAGGCCGGCCAGGCGGGTGAACTCGGTGACCAGGGCAATATCCTCATCACTCGGGCTGGCGCAGTGGTGGTAGTAGATGCCGAAGGTGCCCAGCACCCTGTTGCTGTCATCCTTGAACGGCAGCGACCAGCAGGCGCGCAGGCCGGCGGCACTGGTCAGCTCGCGAAAGTCGCGCCAGAAGGGGTGCTGGCTGAGGTCTTCGGCGATCACCAGGTCGCCGTTGCAGGCCGCATGTCCGCAGGAGCCTACTTCCGGTGCCGCCTGCAAGCCTTCGATGGCCTTGCAGTAGCTCTCCGGCAGGCTGGGTGCGGCTCCCAGATGCAGGCGTTGTTGCGGGTCCAGCAGCATGATCGACACCAGCATATGCCGGTTGAGGCCCTGCAGCCGACGGCTGATATTGTCGAGAATATGCGGCAGCGGGCGGCGCGCCAGCAGTTCATCGAGTACCGCATTGCGCGCGTTTTGCAGCTCCTGGGTCTGGAAGCGCTCATGGATGTCGCGCAGAAAACCGCGCAGGCTGTTGCCCGGCTGGCTGCGGCTGAGCTGCAGTTCGATCCGGCGCATTTGCCCATTGCGGGTCAGTAGGCGGTACTCGCTGCGCAGGTTGGTTTCCTCGCCCCTGGCCAGAGCACTGATCTGTTTGGCCAGTTTTCGGCCGTCCTCGTCATCGAGAAACTGGGTCAGCGGGCGGCCCAGGCTTTCATCGCTCAGATAACCGCTGAGCTTTTCCCAGGCCGGGTTATGGAAGGTCAGGTGGCCGTGGGCATCGGCGAGGAAGATCACATCGCTCAGCTGCTCGACCAGCTCGCGAAAGCGCTCTTCGCTGGCCAGCAGTTCGCCGTAGACCTGCTTCTGTTCGCTGAGGTCGATATCGATGCAGTACAGCTCCAGCTGGTCGCGGCTATTGCGCAACAGCGAGTGGCTGGAATAGACCCACACCTGGCTGCCGTCCTTGCGTTGCAGGCGCAGCTCCGCGGCGGGAATGGCGGGGCCGCCAAGCAGCCAGCTCTGGATGGCGGCAGCCACCTGGGTACGCGAGGTGGGCGGGATGATCAGGTCTTCCAGGCGCTTGCCGATGGCCTCCTGCAGGCTGTAGCCATACAGCTGGGTGCTGGCCTGGTTCCAGTAGATCACCCGGCGCTCGCGGTCGTAGCCCTGCACGGCGATACGCGGCGTCTGTTCGAACAGCTGGCGAAAGCGCTGTTCGCTCTCGCGCAGGGCGCTTTCGTCGCGTTTCTGGCTGCTGATGTCCTGCACCGTACCGATGATGCGGTCCTGTTCGTTGACTTCACCGTGCAGCAGCAACCAGGTGGCCTGCAGCTTGTGTGGCTGATGCGCGCGGGCGCTGAGGGTCATGGGTTTGCGCTCGAGCAGCAGGGCCTGCAGGGCGCGTTGCGCTGCGGGGCGATCGGCCGGGTGCAGCCAGCTGAGCAGGCGTTCCAGGCTGCACTGGCGGTTGTCGAGTTCCTCATCCTGGGCGTGGCCGAGCAGGGCCAGGGCTTCCGGGGTCCAGATGAAGCAGGTGCCGTATTCCCAGCTGCCGAGGCCGGCATGACGTTGCGTCTGCTGCAGCAGGCTGGTGCTGTGGGTCAGCTCTTCGACCAGGTGCCGTTGAGCGCGGCGGTCGCGGTAGCTGACAACGAAGATCAACAGGGTGCTGAGCAGAATAAACAGCATGCCCTTGGCGGTCTGCAGGTTGGCCGCCAGCTCGCCGTCCTTGACCATTGCCTGCAGCAGGTTATCGCTGCCAAATATCCATAGGCTGCTGAACAGGCTGTATACGCCGGCCAGACGCAGTGGACCGTGAAGATCGGGTCGCATCCATTACCGCCAATGGCTAAATAGGTCGAAGAATGAAGTGGGTCTGCCGGATTAAAGAGGCAATGCACTGATTCTAGCTGGCCCATCGCCGAATGCAGCACATGCAGTAAAAAAGCTGTCCGGCGCGCGATGTACGCGCCAGCTTTGCTTGAGGCTTTTAGAACCCTTCGAGGACGATCTTGCCCTTGGCTGTGCCACTCTCCAGCAGAGTATGCGCGCGGCGCAGGTTGGCTGCGTTGATGCTACCGAAATGCTCGCCGAGGGTGGTCTGCAGGGTGCCGGCATCCACCAGTTCGGCAACCCGCTGCAGCAGGCGATGCTGTTCAATCATGTCTGCGGTCTCGAACAGCGAGCGGGTAAACATCAACTCCCAGTGCAATGACAGGCTTTTGCGCTTGAGCTGCATGATGTCCAGTGGTTGCTCCGGGTCGTCGATCAGCGCCAGGCGGCCCTGTGGGACGAGGGCTTCGACCAGTTGCGCGAAGTGCTGATCGGTCTGGGTCAGGCTGGCGACGTGGGTGACCTGATCGATACCGATACGTTTCAGCTCTTCACTCAGCGGCTGGCGATGGTCGATCACATGGTGTGCGCCCAGCTGGCGAACCCAGGCTTGGGTCTCGGGGCGGGATGCTGTGCCGATCACGGTCAGGCCGGTGAGCTGACGTGCCAGCTGCACCAGAATCGAACCGACCCCGCCGGCGGCACCGACGATCAGCAGGCTCTGGCCCAGGTCGGTGTTGCCCTGGGTGATTTGCAGGCGTTCGAACAGCAATTCCCAGGCGGTGATCGCAGTCAGCGGCAGCGCGGCAGCTTCGGCAAACCCCAGCGTTGCTGGCATATGCCCGACGATGCGCTCATCCACCACATGCAGCTCACTGTTGGCCCCGGCGCGGTTGATCGCCCCGGCGTAATACACCCGGTCGCCGGGCTGGAACAGGCTGACTTCGCTGCCCACCGCCTTGACGATGCCGCTGGCATCCCAGCCCAGGACCTTGGCGGCACCGTCTGTTGGGGCGGCGTTGCGGCGGATCTTGGTGTCCACCGGGTTGACCGAAATGGCCTTGACCTCGACCAGCAGATCGCGCGGGCCTGGCGTGGGCGCAGGCAGTTCGACATCCTGCAGGGCCTCGGCGTGGTCGACGGGCAGGGATTGGTAATAGGCGACAGCTTTCATGGGGGCGCTCCTTAAAGAATGCGTTGCATCAGTTGATGATCGACCTGCTCCAGCAGGCTGCCGCAGGTTTCGCCGAAGTGCAGAAAATGTGCGGTCTGCTGGTGCGCGCTAAGGGCGGCGGCGTCCTGCCATTGCTCGATCATGATGAAGCGGCTGGGCTGCTCCTGATGGCGGTGCAGGTTGTACTGCAGGCAACCGGCTTCGGCCTGGCTCGGCGGCACCAGTTGGCGCAGGCCGGCTTCAACCGCCTCGGCTTGGCCAGGGCGGGCGGTGATAGTGGCGATCAGGGTGAGTGGGCTCGACATGGCTGGGCTCCGGTTCAAGAGGAGGCCATGCTCGGTTATTTGATTGACGAGAAAAACCGTCGGCTACTAGAGTCTCTTTCAATATTTTTTTGATAACGAGCCGCCATGCTGCGTTTTGATGATTTGCAGTTGTTTGTCACCACCGCCGATCTGGGCAATCTATCGGCGGCGGCGCGGCGTCTGGATATTTCCCCAGCGGTGGCCAGTGCCGGGCTTAAACGCCTGGAGCTGCAACTGCAGGTACGCCTGTTCAGCCGTTCCACCCGCAGCCTGCGGCTGACGCCTGAGGGCGAGCTGTTTCTGGGTCATGCACGTCTGGCCTTGCAGAGCCTGGATGACGGTCGGCAGCAATTGGCTGGCAGCAAGGTCGGCATCAGCGGGCCGTTGCAGTTGTCCGCGCCTTCGGACTTTGGCCGCAATACTTTGCTGCCCTGGCTGGATGAATTTCAGCAGGCACACCCACAGGTGCAGTTGCGACTGCTGCTGGGCGACCGCGTGACCGATCTGTTTCGCGAGCCAGTGGACATCGCCCTGCGCTATGGCGCACCGGAGGACTCCAGCCTGGTCGCCTTGCCCGTGGCGGCGCTGAATCGCCGTGTACTGTGCGCCGCGCCGCAGTACCTGCACAAGCATGGCGCGCCGCAAGCGGTGGATGAACTGGCCGAGCACAACTGCCTGCTCTATATGCTCGGCGGACGGCTGCATGACCGCTGGCGCTTTAGCGATGGCAAGCGCGAGCAGGGCATCAGCGTCAAAGGCGACCGGGTCAGTGATGACGCCGATGTGGTGCGCCGTTGGGCGTTGAGTGGTGCCGGCCTGGTGTACAAATCCTGGCTGGATGTGGCCGGTGATGTGCGCGCCGGACGGCTCCGGGTGCTGCTACCCGAGCTACACGGTGAGCCGACACCGCTTAACCTGATCTGCGCGCACCGCGCGCAACTGAGTAAGCCAGTGTTGTTGCTGCGCGAGTTTGTCCAGGGACGCTGTGCAGAGTTGTTGGCGGATGCGCCCTGGCCGAACTAAGATTGCCCCGCCAGCGCGCTGCGGCAATCCATCGCAGTGCTGCTGCCTCACATGCGTCCCGGAGCAATGCTAGAGTCGCGCCCATGAAATTGACCCGTACTGACCGTCGCCTGCTGGCCTGGATGCTGTATTTCAGCGTGCTGTTCAGTGCGTTCGCCTGCAGTATCGGCCATGGGCAGATGGCCGGCCTGCAGCTCAGCGGGCTGAGCAGCCAGTATTGCTCCTTCGAGGGTAACTTCGGTGCAGGCGCGGATCTGGATGGCTCCGGTGTTGTCGCGGCCAATCCCGCCACTGGCTCAGGTTGTTCGCTGAGTTCCACCTTCAGCGCCATCATCCTGGCGGCGTTTTTCGGCCTGCTGGGGCTGCTTGCGTCCGGTCGCGCGCCACTGCTGACTTTCTTCTTCACCCCGCGACCTGTCCGCTATCTCTGGCCTTCGGCCAACCCCCGCGCGTCCCCGTTTATTCCATAGCCATCCGGCATTCCGCCCGGATATTCCTGCCGTTGCCGCGCCCGCTAGCCTGCGCGGGGCCGGTATATGCAAGCTATTGGAGTCGACTTATGAGCCAACCTGCGCGCTCTTTCTACAACCTTGCCTGGCGCTGGCATTTCTATGCCGGGCTGTTCGTGATTCCGTTTCTGATCCTGCTGTCGCTGACCGGGATCATCTACCTGTTCAAGCCGCAGCTCGATCAGTTGCTGTATGCCGAGCTGCTGCAGGTGACGCCTGCCGAGCAGGCGATCTCGGCGGACCAGCAACTGGCCCTGGTGCAACAGGCCTATCCCGAGGCTGCGATCAGGCAATACCTGCCACCGCTGACCGAGGGCCGCAGCGCGCAGTTCGTCGTCGAGCAGGGCGGGCAGGGCCTGAATCTGTTTGTCGACCCCTACCGTGGCCTGCTGCTTGGCAGCCAGGATGCCAGTTACAACCTGCAGGCCATTGCCCGCCAGCTACACGGCGATTTGATGATCGGCACCCTGGGCGACCGCCTGATCGAGCTGGCCGCCGGCTGGGGCATCGTCCTGGTGGTCTCCGGCTTGTACCTGTGGTGGCCACGCGGGCGCTCCGGCGCGGGCGTGCTCTGGCCTCGATTGAGTGCCGGTGGCCGACTGCTGTGGCGCGACCTGCATGCGGTAACCGGCTTCTGGGGCTCGCTGCTGCTGCTGTTCATGCTGCTGACCGGGATGACCTGGACCGGCTTCTGGGGCGCGCAGTTTGCCGGGGCCTGGAACCACTTCCCCGCGGCTATGTGGGATGAGGTGCCGCAGTCCGGCACGCTCACCGGCAGCCTGAACAACAGCAGCCGGCAGACCGTGGCCTGGGCGGTGGAAACCACGCCGCTGCCGGCTTCCGATCCCCATGCTGCGCATAAGGGCCATGCCACCAGCACCGTGCCAAGTGCCGCGCCCCAGGTCAGCCTGCAACAGGTGGTCGACACCGCCCGCGCGCGCGGCGTGCAGCCGGGTTACAGCATCACCCTGCCGAAAGGCGAGACCGGGGTGTACAGCGTGGCTTTGTTCGCCGATGACCCACGTAACGACGCGACCCTGCACCTGGATCAATACAGCGGCGCGGTACTGGCCGATGTGCGCTGGCAGGATTACGGCCCCGTGGCGAGAACCGTGGAGACCGGGGTGAAGTTGCACGAAGGCAAGCTGTTCGGCCTGGCCAATCAGCTGCTGATGCTGCTGGTCTGCCTGCTGATTCTGCTTAGCGCGGTCAGTGGCCTGATCATGTGGTGGCAACGTCGTCCGGCCGGCAAGTTCGGCGTACCGCCGCTGCGTCACGACCTGCCGCGCTGGAAGACCGCCATCGTCATCATCGGCCTGCTCGGTGCCGTCTTCCCGCTGGTGGGGGCGTCCCTGCTGCTGATCTGGGCGCTGGACGGGTTGCTGTCGCGTCTGCCCTGGCAGCGCCTGGCTAACGCCGGAATGGAATAACCGGCGCGGGCCAGGCCCGCGTCAATGCTTCGCCTTACCACATACATCTGGACTGTCAGTCCTCTACAGGAGAACACCATGTTGCTGAAGAAGACCCTGCTGATCGCCGCACTGCTGAGCCCGAGCCTGTTTGCCAGCGCCCATGACTACAGCCTCGGCGAGCTGCATATCGAGCACCCCTGGTCGCGGCAAATGCCGGCCGTGGCACCCACGGCTGCGGCCTATTTCGTGGTGCACAACAAGGGCGCCGAGGACGATCGCCTGCTCAGCGTCAGCACCCCGCATGCCGGCAAGGCCGAGCTGCATGAGCATATTCATGCCGATGGTGTGATGAAGATGCAGCAGGTGCAGAGCGTGGCGATTCCCGCCGGCGGCGAAGTGCAGTTTGCCCCCATGGGTTACCACGTGATGCTGTTCAACCTGCAGCAGCAGGCCAAGGACGGCGAGCGTTTTCCGCTGACCCTGACCTTCGAGAAGGCCGGTGCGGTCGAGGTGGAGGTGGCGGTGCAGAAGGATGCGCCACTGGCCGAGCCGGTCCAGGGCGAAGGGCACGGGCACTAATCAGCGTCATGCAATCCCGCTGAGTTGCAGCGGGGTTGCTGTTACCCATTGAAGGTCGCTGCCATTGATTTGCATCAGCCGTGCTGCCCAGGCCTTTGGCCATACTCGCCACAGTATTTTTGAGTTGTCGTGATGCCCCGCAACCGCTCCCTTACAGCCCACTACCGCGCGAGCTGGCTGGCCCTGTTGGCCATGCTGTTGCTCAGCGTCGGGCCGTTAGGGGCACAACTCAGTCAGCCTGCCGAACCGGCCTGGCTGACCGAGCTGGCCTGTGGCGAGCACACAGACAGCCAAAAGCGCCCACTGGACCATGAAGCGCTGTGGGCCAAGTGCGGCTATTGCACCTTGCTGCTGAGCAGCCCGGCCACCGCTTGTGCCAGCCCGACGCTGGCGCTGGCCGCGACTGTATCTGCGGATCGGCATCGTGCGCCGGTGCGCAGCGGGGTGGCCCGCTCGGCCATCTTCCCCGGTTCACGCAGCCGCGCCCCACCTGTTTATTCCTGAGTCTTATCGCCCTGTTGCCTGTGTCACTGCCGCCTGAGCGGCACTGGCCATTCCTTGGTTTTGTCTCGATTCTGGAATAAGCATGTCTACTCGTTCGCTATTGATCAGCGCCGTACCTTTTCGTCTGGCCCCTCTCTGTATCAGCCTGCTCTGGGCTGCGCAGGCGCAGGCCGAGCAAGTGCCTGAGCCGTCGCTGCTGGAGCTGCCGCCCCTGGTGGTCACCTGGGTCGTGCAACGCTCGCCGGTCACCGTGGTCACCGACCCCAAGCAACCGCGCCAGCCGGTGCCCGCTGCCGATGGTGCGGACTACCTGAAGACCATTCCCGGCTTCAATGCCATCCGCAGCGGCGGCACCAATGGCGATCCGCTGTTCCGTGGCATGTTCGGTTCGCGTCTGAATATCCTCAGCGATGGCGGCCTGCTGCTGGGGGCCTGCCCCAATCGCATGGATGCGCCGACGTCCTACCTGTCGCCGGAAAACTTCGACCGCCTGACCGTGATCAAGGGGCCGCAGACCGTGCTGTGGGGGCCGGGGGCCTCGGCGGCGACCATCCTCTTCGAGCGCGACACACCGCGCTTCAACGAGCTGGGCGGGCGTGTCGATGGCAGCGTGCTGGTCGGCTCCAATGGCCGCTTCGACCGCCGTCTGGACGCCACGGCCGGCGGCAGCCAGGGTTATATACGGGTGCTCGGCAACACAGCTCAAGCCGATGATTACAGGGACGGTAATGGCGATACGGTGCCGTCGCGCTGGGAAAAGTGGAACGGCGATGTGCTGCTCGGCTGGACACCCAATGACGACACCCTGATCGAACTCAGCGCCGGCCGTGGCGATGGCGAAGCCCGCTATGCCGGGCGGAGCATGGACGGCAGCCAGTTCCTGCGCGAAAGCCTCGGTCTGCGCGTGCGCCTGGACAACCTCGGCGAGGTGTTCCGCGGCCTGGCAGGGCAGGTGTATTACAACTACGCCGACCACGTGATGGACAACTTCAGCCTGCGCAGCCCCAACCCGCAGGACGTTATGGTGATGATGCGCAACCCCATGGCCAGCAACGTCGACCGCCGCACCCTGGGTGGTCGCCTGGTCGGCACCTGGGATTGGCAGGCGCTTGAACTCAAGGCTGGGGTCGATGCCCAGCGTAACGAGCACCGCAAGCGCGCCTCCAGCTTCAATATGCTGACCCAGGCCTACAGCGACTATGACCAGTTCCGTTGGGACAAGGATGCCGTCTTCCACAATTACGGGCTGTTCGGTGAGCTGACCTGGCAGCTCAGCAAGCGGGAACGTTGGGTCGCCGGTGCGCGGCTGGACCGCGCCTCGGTCAAGGACTACCGGCAGACCCTCGGCAGCGGCACGACCCTGCGCGCCAATCCGACCGCCGAGCAAACCCGCAGCGACACCCTGCCCAGCGGCTTTCTGCGTTACGAGCACGACCTGCTGCGCCTGCCGGCTACCTGGTATGCCGGTCTCGGCCACACCCAGCGCTTCCCCGATTACTGGGAGCTGTTCTCCGCCAGCCCCGGGCCTATTGGTTTCGTCCAGCCGATGCAGAGCCTCGACCCGGAAAAGACCACCCAGCTGGACCTGGGCATCAACTACAGCGGCAAAAAGCTCGAAGCCTGGGCCTCGGCCTATGCCGGCCAGGTGCGTGATTACATCCTGTTCAGCTATGGTCCGGGGATCATGCCGGGGCATGTGCGTTCGCAGGCCAGCAATATCGATGCGCGCATCATGGGCGGCGAGCTGGGCCTGAGCTATCGCCTGGACAGCAACTGGAAAACCGATGCCAGCCTGGCCTACGCCTGGGGCAAGAACAGCTCCGATGACCGCCCGCTGGCGCAGACCCCGCCGCTGGAGGCGCGCTTCGGCCTGGCCTATGAGCAGAGTGACTGGAGCGCCGGGGCCCTGTGGCGCGTGGTGGCTGCGCAGAACCGGGTGGACGAGGGCAAGGGCAACGTGGTCGGCAAGGACTTCGACAGCAGCAGCGGCTTTGCCGTGTTCTCGCTTAATGCCGCCTACCGCCTGAGCCCGGAAGTGAAGGTCAGCGCCGGCATCGACAACCTGTTCGACAGGGCCTACAGCGAACACCTGAACCTGGCCGGCAATGCCGGCTTCGGCTTCGCCATGGACGATCCGCAGGCCTTTAACGAGCCGGGGCGTACGCTGTGGACCAAGCTGGATTTCAGCTTCTGATCCGGCCAACAGCGTTTGCGTAGGAGCGGGCTTCGCGGGCATGGCCCGCTCCTACGGTATTGCGGCCGCCTTAGACCAGCCTTGCGTCCAGGCTGTTCTGCGCCAGGCGCTGGGCCTGTTCCCGGGTCATGCCCAGGCTGTCGTGCAGGGCGACGAAGTTCTCGGTGACGTAGCCGCCAAAGTAGGCCGGGTCGTCCGAGTTCACCGTCACCTTCACCCCGCGTTCGAGCATCTGCAGGATGTTGTGCTGGCGCATATCGTCGAATACGCAGAGTTTGGTATTCGACAGCGGGCAGACGGTCAGCGGGATCTGCTCGTCGATAATGCGCTGCATCAGTCGCTCGTCTTCGATGGCGCGCACACCGTGGTCGATGCGCTCGATCTTGAGCAGGTCCAGCGCTTCCCAGATGTATTCGGGCGGGCCTTCTTCACCCGCGTGGGCGACGGTCAGCAGGCCTTCGCTGCGCGCCTTGTCGAACACCCGCTGGAACTTGCTGGACGGGTGGCCCATCTCCGAGCTGTCCAGGCCGACGGCGATAAAGGCATCGCGAAATGGCATGGCCTGTTTCAGCGTGTCGAAAGCGGCTTCTTCGGGTAGATGGCGCAGAAAACTCAGGATCAGGCCATGGCTGATGCCCAGCTGCTTCTCGCCATCGACCAGGGCCTGCTTGATGCCGCGCAGCACCACCTCGAAGGGAATGCCACGGTCGGTGTGGGTCTGCGGGTCGAAGAACGGTTCGGTGTGGATCACGTTCTGCGCCTTGCACTTTTGCAGGTAGGCCCAGGTTAGGTCGTAGAAATCCTGCTCGGTGCGCAGCACATCGGCACCGGCGTAATACAGGTCGAGAAACTCCTGCAGGTTGTTGAACGCGTAGGCACCGCGCAGCGCTTCGACGTCGTTCCAGGGCAGGGCGATCTTGTTGCGCTCGGCCAGGGCGAACAGCAGCTCGGGCTCCAGCGAGCCTTCCAGGTGCAGGTGCAGTTCGGCCTTGGGCAGGGCATTGAGCCAGTCGTACATGGTCAGGTCTCGTTATCAGGCATGGTCGCGACAAAGTTTAACCGTAAGGACAGGATTTCGCCGAATCAGTCTGCGTAGGGTGGACATCGCTTTTTATGTCCACCAGGCGGGCGGCGCGGTGCCACAGGTGGTGGATGAAAAGAACGTCATCCACCCTACGGTTTAGCTGGCCTGTACTTCGCGCCGATACGCATAGGTGTCGGCAAAGCGCGACAGCAGGTACTCGGCACTGGTCACGCTCGGATACTTGGGCGGATTGCTGGCGTCCGAGCAGTTGGGCAGGCAGCTGATTTCGGTATCCGGGTGCGGTTCGGCGAAGAACGGCATGGAGTAGCGATCCACCCCCAGTGGGCTGATCACCCGATGCGGGGTCGAGGTGTAGCGGTCGTTGCTCCAGCGCGCCAGCATGTCGCCGATATTCACCACAAAGCTGCCGGCAATCGGCGGCGCATCGATCCACTGGCCATCGCGGTGGCGCACCTGCAGGCCACCGGCGTCGTCCTGGTAGAGCAGGGTGATGCAGCCGTAATCGGTGTGCGCCCCGGCACCCTGCTGGTCGGCACTGCTGGCAGTGTGGCGCGGTGGGTAGTGGATCATGCGCAGCACGCTGATCGGTTCATGGAAGCGGCTGTCGAAGAAGTCGCGGTCGATATCCAGGGCCAGGGTCATGGCGCGCAGCAGGGTCTGCGCCAGCGCCTGCATATCGCGGTAGTGCTGTTCCATCAACTCTTCCCAGCCGGGCAGCTGTGGATGCCGATTTGAGCCGCGCAGCGGCTTATCAGCCAGTACCTCAGGATGATCGGCGGGCATATGGAAACCCATGTCGAAGGTTTCCTTGAGGTCGCTGGGCTTGCTCGGGTCCAGCTGCTCGGTGGCAATCGCGCCGTAGCCACGGTGATGGGCGGTCTGGGTGATGTCGATCTTGAGCTTTTCTGCGG
>Ga0209343_10000437_pt1 | contig 58546 bp, 53 predicted proteins | sample RifCSPlowO2_02_FD_184026 | JGI IMG/M metagenome (GOLD analysis project Ga0209343, IMG submission 184026) | Groundwater microbial communities from Rifle, Colorado - Rifle CSP2_plank lowO2_0.2 (SPAdes) (version 2) | ecosystem: Environmental > Aquatic > Deep subsurface > Groundwater | place...
CCCGCCGTAAGGGCGGAACCGTTATCGAAGACAACACCAAAGCGGCGTATGTACGCAGGCTCAAGCAAGCACGTAGGATGGGTTCCCATGCGGTTGTGGCTCATCTGCTTGATGGGTATCGCTACGCTCAACCCATCCTACAAATCAGGCAATCGCCAGGGGCAGCGTGGATTAACCCTGACTAAAAAGCCCCCGCAATAGCCCCACGCCTGCGAGCAGCCGATGCCCCGTGGTAACCTTGCCGGCATCGTCGGTAGATGGGCCGCAGCCGCTTAACAGCGCAGAACACGCCCCAATTTCGCCGCACAAAATTCAACGCCTAGCCATAAGCCTCCGATGACTAAAAACATTGCCGACCTGTCCGCCCACACCCCGATGATGCAGCAATACTGGCGGCTGAAAAATCAGCACCTCGACCAGCTGATGTTCTATCGCATGGGCGATTTCTACGAAATCTTCTACGAAGACGCGAAGAAAGCCGCCAGGTTGCTGGACATCACCCTGACCGCCCGCGGCCAGTCGGCGGGCCAGGCGATCCCCATGTGCGGGATTCCCTACCACGCCGCCGAGGGTTATCTGGCCAAGCTGGTCAAGCTCGGCGAATCGGTGGTGATCTGCGAACAAGTCGGCGACCCGGCCACCAGTAAAGGCCCGGTGGAACGCCAGGTGGTGCGCATCATCACCCCCGGCACAGTCAGCGATGAGGCGCTGCTCGATGAGCGCCGCGACAACCTGCTGGCCGCAGTGCTGGGCGACGAGCGCCTGTTTGGCCTGGCGGTGCTGGACATCACCAGCGGCAGCTTCAGCGTGCTGGAAATCCCCGGTTGGGAGAACCTGCTGGCCGAACTGGAACGCCTCAACCCGGTTGAGCTGCTGATCCCCGATGACTGGCCAGAAGGCTTGCCGGCAGAGAAGCGCCGTGGCGTGCGCCGCCGTGCACCGTGGGATTTCGAGCGCGACTCGGCCTTCAAGAGCCTGTGTCAGCAGTTCGCCACCCAGGACCTGAAAGGCTTTGGCTGCGAGAACCTGACCCTGGCCATCGGCGCCGCTGGCTGCCTGCTGGCCTACGCCAAGGACACCCAGCGCACCGCCCTGCCGCACCTGCGCAGCCTGCGCCACGAGCGCCTGGATGACACGGTGATCCTCGATGGCGCCAGCCGCCGCAACCTGGAACTGGACGTCAACCTGGCCGGCGGCCGCGACAACACCCTACAATCGGTGGTCGATCGCTGCCAGACCGCCATGGGCTCGCGCCTGCTGTCGCGCTGGCTGAATCGCCCATTGCGCGATCGCTCGGTACTGGAGGCTCGGCAGGAATCCATCGCCTGCCTGCTGGAGCGCTACCGCTTCGAGAACCTGCAACCGCAACTGAAGGAAATCGGCGACCTGGAGCGCATTCTCGCCCGCATCGGCCTGCGCAATGCGCGTCCGCGTGACCTGGCGCGCCTGCGTGATGCCCTCGCCGCCCTGCCGGAGCTGCAGCAGGCGCTGACCTTCCTCGAAGCGCCGCACCTCGGCGCCCTGGCCCAGAGCATTCGCACCTACCCGGAGCTGGCCGAGCTGCTGGCCCGCGCGATTATCGACAACCCGCCAGCGGTGATCCGCGACGGCGGCGTGCTGAAGACCGGTTACGACGCCGAGCTGGACGAGCTGCAATCGCTCAGCGAGAACGCCGGGCAATATTTGATGGACCTGGAGATCCGCGAGAAAGCCCGCACCGGCCTGGCCAACCTCAAGGTCGGCTACAACCGCGTACACGGCTATTTCATCGAGCTGCCGAGCAAGCAGGCCGAATCGGCGCCGGCCGACTACATTCGCCGGCAAACCCTGAAGGGCGCCGAGCGTTTTATCACCCCGGAGCTGAAAGAGTTCGAAGACAAGGCACTGTCAGCCAAGAGCCGCGCCCTGGCGCGGGAAAAACTGCTCTACGACGAGTTGCTGGAGCACCTGATCGGTCATCTGGCCGACCTGCAGGACAGCGCCGCGGCTCTGGCCGAGCTGGATGTGCTGAGCAACCTCGGCGAACGCGCCCTGACCCTCGATCTCAACCGCCCGCGCTTTACCGATGAGCCGTGCATGCGCATCAGCCAGGGCCGCCACCCGGTGGTCGAGCAGGTGCTGAGCACGCCATTCGTGGCCAACGACCTGCACCTCGATGACGCCACGCGCATGCTGATCATTACCGGCCCGAATATGGGCGGTAAATCCACCTACATGCGCCAGACCGCACTGATTGTGCTGCTGGCCCATATCGGCAGTTTCGTCCCCGCCGCCAGTTGCGAGTTGTCGCTGGTGGACCGCATCTTCACCCGCATCGGCTCCAGCGACGACCTCGCTGGCGGGCGCTCGACCTTTATGGTGGAGATGAGCGAGACCGCCAATATCCTGCACAACGCCAGCGAACGCAGCCTGGTGCTGATGGACGAAGTGGGCCGCGGCACCAGCACCTTCGACGGCCTGTCGCTGGCCTGGTCGGCGGCCGAATGCCTGGCCGGCCTGCGCGCCTACACGCTGTTCGCCACCCACTATTTTGAACTGACGGTGCTGCCGGAAAGCGAGCCGCTGGTGGCCAACGTACACCTCAATGCCACCGAGCATAACGAGCGCATCGTGTTCCTGCACCACGTCCTGCCTGGGCCGGCCAGCCAGAGTTATGGCCTGGCCGTGGCACAACTGGCGGGCGTGCCAAGCCCGGTGATTGCGCGGGCGCGCGAGCATCTGGCGCGCCTGGAAACCACCAGCCTGCCCCATGAAATGCCCCGCAGCGAACCCGGCAAACCCGCCGCGCCGCTGCAAAATGACCTGTTCGCCACGCTGCCACACCCGATCCTGGAGGAGTTGGCCAAGATCAACCCGGATGATCTGAGCCCACGTCGCGCCCTGGAGCTGCTATACAACTGGAAGACGCGGGTCTAACGCTCGCGCCTGCAAGCTGTTAGAATCCCGCGCACTTTTAAGATGCCCCGGCCTATTAGCCTGGAGCCGCGGGCCATCAACTTGCCGAGCCAAAGAGCCCAACACTGATTGGGCTGCACGGCCGCCGCCTGAGGAGAAACCTAGCAATGACCTTCGTCGTCGTCGACAACTGCATCAAGTGTAAATACACCGACTGTGTGGAAGTCTGTCCGGTGGACTGCTTCTACGAAGGTCCGAACTTCCTGGTCATTCACCCGGACGAGTGCATCGACTGCGCCCTGTGCGAACCAGAATGCCCGGCGCAAGCGATCTTCTCCGAGGACGAGGTGCCGGAAGACCAGCAAGAGTTTATCGAGCTGAACCGTGATCTGGCCGAGGTCTGGCCGAACATCACCGAGAAGAAAGAGTCCCTGCCGGACGCAGAAGAATGGGATGGCGTAAAAGACAAGCTGCAGCACCTGGAGCGTTGATCGCCCTGCGGTAACTACCCCAAAGCTCGCGATGCACCCAATGCCGCTCACTTAACCAAGTGAGCGGCATTTTTGTAGCGCGGATCAAATTCGGGGCGGTTGCCCGCTTACGCAGCGCCCTGGCTGCGCCTGTAACGCCTTAAATGCGGCGCCCTGCCCTCAGGCGTGGGCTTTGACTTTCTTGCAGACAAAAAAAGGGGCGGGGATTACCCGCCCACTTTCTGTCCTTAGTCCCTGTGTTTCCCGTCTTATCGTCCTGATCAATCGCGTCCCGCGATGTCCTGGCTGTCTGCCTTGTCAGCCTGCACCTGTCCGTCGGCACAGGTGAGATATTAGCCACATAACGGCGCCCCACAAGCCTTTGCGCAAACCGCAACGCGCGCCAAACGATATTTAATTATCGTTATATTTCATATACTTACCAAACAAAAACGGCATCCACCAAGGCCCTTGCAAGGCGATCACCTACGCACTTTGTAAGCAATGACTTACAAAACGGCTCGGCGAATCGTCGCTATCGGCCGGACTTCAGCAAGCCGCCCCGCGCCAACAAAAATGCCCGCATCCTGGGATGCGGGCATTTTTGTCAGGGTTGACCTCGGGCAGGCTCGGCGCCGCGTTTACTGAAACAGCGACTCGCCGGACAGGCCGTTCTTCTCCATGATCTCGCGCAGACGCTTGAGGGCCTCAACCTGGATCTGCCGAACCCGCTCGCGGGTCAAGCCAATCTCCCGGCCGACTTCTTCCAGGGTGCTGCTTTCATGGCCACGCAGGCCGAAACGGCGAATAACCACTTCACGCTGCTTCTCGGTCAACTCGGTCAGCCACTGATCGATGCTTTGCGACAGGTCATCGTCCTGTAGCAAGTCGCAAGGATCGCTGGGGCGGTCATCGGACAAGGTATCCAGCAGGGTCTTGTCCGAATCCGGGCCGAGCGATACATCCACCGAGGACACCCGCTCATTCAGGCCGAGCATGCGCTTGACCTCACCGACCGGCTTTTCCAGCAGGTTGGCGATCTCCTCGGCGGAGGGTTCGTGATCGAGCTTCTGGGTCAGTTCACGGGCCGCACGCAGGTAGACGTTGAGCTCTTTGACCACATGAATCGGCAACCGGATGGTGCGCGTCTGATTCATGATGGCCCGTTCGATGGTCTGGCGAATCCACCAGGTGGCATAGGTCGAGAAGCGGAAGCCGCGTTCTGGGTCGAACTTCTCCACCGCCCGGATCAGGCCAAGGTTGCCCTCTTCGATCAGATCCAGCAGGGAAAGCCCGCGATTGATGTAGCGCCGGGCGATTTTCACCACCAGACGCAGGTTGCTCTCGATCATCCGTTTACGTCCGGCAGGATCGCCCTTCTGCGCCAGACGGGCGAAGTGGACTTCTTCCTGTGGAGTCAACAGCGGCGAGAAGCCGATTTCATTGAGATACAACTGGGTTGCATCTAATGCTCGGGTGTAATCGATGTATTTGTGTTGCTTCAGTGAGGTGGCGCTTTTGGATTTGGCCTTGGCAACCGGCGCAGCAGACGCCTCGTCAGGCTCATCATCGAAAACGATGCCGGTCTCCAGCAGGAGCACATCATCGTCTACGTCAAACTCCGGCGCTTCTTTTTTGAGTGCCATTCTTATTGTCCTGTGCTGAGTTCGACAACAAGCTTTGGCACCACCTGCCTTCGAGCAGACACCGGCAAGCGGGCGGCTGAAGAAATATGGGCTTGGCAATACCTAAGCTCATCCGCCTACGCGCAGGAGCGGAGTGGCGACAACTCAACGTCGGGGCAGGTATTGCAGAGGATCAACAGGTTTACCCTGGCGGCGAATCTCAAAATGGAGCTTCACCCTATCGGTTCCTGTGGAACCCATCTCGGCAATCGACTGTCCGACTTTGACCTGCTGCCCCTCCCGCACCAGAAGCCTGCGGTTATGACCGTAGGCACTTACGTAGGTATCGCTGTGCTTGATGATTACCAGTTCGCCGTAACCCCTTAAACCACTTCCGGCGTACACCACGGAGCCATCAGACGCAGCTAAAACAGGCTGGCCCAATTCCCCGGCGATATCAATTCCTTTATTCAAACTGCCGTTTGATGAAAAACGCCCGATCACCGCGCCCTGCGAAGGCCAGCCCCAACCTGTCGCAGAGCGGGCCGTGGTGCTGCTCGGCGTAACCACTGGGGCGGGTTTTACCGGCGCCGGACTCTGCACCGACTGAGCCGGCTTGACCGCCGTCGGAGCTGTAACCACGGCAGGCGGGCGTGCAGGCGGGGCCGGCGCGCGGGCCTGGGCAACCGCAGGCGCCGCAGTAAAACGGATGATCTGCCCAGTGCGGATCAGATAGGGCGCGGGAATCCCATTGCGCGCGGCCAGGGTTTTCCAGTCCCAACCGAAGCGAAAAGCGATCGAATAGAGAGTGTCGCCGCGCTGCACCACATATTGACCGCTGCTGGCCGGCTGGCGTCGGGCTTGTTGCGTCGAGCCCCTGGCGTCGCGATCAACCACCTGCACACCGCCCTTCGGCGAGCTGCTGCAACCGGCCAGCAAGGCGCCCGTGCAAAGCGCGAGCAACAGCCCGCGCCCAGCGACAGCGGCGCGGATCAATGGCCGGGGGCTGTTCACAGGCATCAGGCCAGGGGTCCATTGAGCAGGGGAACGAAACGCACGTCATCCAGTACGTGGCGGGTAAAGCCCTGCTCGTCGCGCACGATCAGCAACAATTGCTGCTCGGCGCCCGCCCCCACCGGGATCACCAGACGGCCACCCGGCGCTAGCTGATCCAGCAGGGCCTGGGGCACCTCGGCGGCGGCGGCGGTGACGATGATGCCGTGGTACGGCCCCAGGGCATTCCAGCCTTCCCAGCCATCGCCCCAGCGAAACACCACATTGCGCAGATTGAGCTCCTGCAGACGCTCCTTGGCGCGCTCCTGCAAAGCCTGGATGCGCTCCACCGAGAACACCCGCTCGACCAACTGGGCCAGCACCGAGGTCTGGTAACCCGAGCCGGTGCCAATCTCCAGGACCTTGTCCAGCGGCCCTGCGGCCAGCAGCAGCTCGGTCATCCGGCCGACCATATAGGGCTGGGAAATGGTCTGGTTGTGGCCAATCGGCAGGGCCGTGTCTTCATAGGCGCGATGGGCCAGGGCTTCATCGACAAACAGGTGACGCGGCGTGCGGCGAATCACTTCCAGCACGTGCGGATTGGACAGGCCTTCCTCGTACAGCCGCTCAATCAGCCGCTCGCGGGTGCGCTGCGAGGTCATGCCAATGCCGTGGCGCTGCAATTGTTCCTGAGCACGCATCAAAGCAGCCCCTCCAGCCAACCTTCCAGCCCGGCGAAGGCCTCGGGAAAGGTGCGATCCAGCTGCAGCGGGGTGATCGACACATAGCCCTGCAGCACCGCATGAAAATCGGTGCCCGGCCCGCCGTCTTCGGCATCGCCGGCAACCGAGATCCAGTAGCCTTCCTTGCCACGCGGATTGACCACCTTGACCGGCGCCGCCGCGCGGGCGCGATGACCGAGGCGGGTCAGCTGCACGCCGCGGATGTGATCCAACGGCAAATTGGGCACATTGACGTTGAGCACGGTGCGCGGTGGCAGATCGAGATTGGCGTGGGCTTCCAGCAACTTGCGGGCGAAATAGGCGGCAGTCGGCAGGTTATCCGGCTGGCGCGATAACAGCGAAAAGGCAAACGCCGGGCGCTGCAGAAAACGGCCTTCCAGGGCGGCGGCGACGGTGCCCGAATAGAGCACGTCATCGCCCAGATTGGCGCCCAGGTTGATCCCCGACACGACCATTTCCGGCACCGGCTCGAGCAGGCCATTGAGGCCCAGGTGTACGCAATCGGTGGGGGTGCCATTGAGGCTGATAAAGCCGTTGCTCAGCCACTGCGGATGCAGCGGCCGATCCAGGGTCAGCGAGCTGCTGGCGCCGCTTTTATCCTGATCCGGGGCGATCACTACGCACTCGGCATAATCCGCCAGCGCCGCATGCAGCGCTGCCAGGCCGGGTGCCGCCACCCCGTCATCATTGGAGATCAGAATACGCATGAAGTGTCCGTCTGCCCTGCAGGCAACAGATCGACCAGTTCGCGCACCACCACGGTGGCGAAGCATCCGGCCGGCAGGACGAATTCTAATTGCAGAATGTCAGGCTCCGGATAATGCCATGTCAAACCGCCGATGGGCAGACGCAGAATGCGCCGTTCGTGCGTCATGCCCGCATCGACCAGCCAGTCACACAACAGAGCTTCTTCACTCGCGAGGCTTTGCTCCAGCGACTGAACGGCAGCGCTGGCCGGCGACGGGCCGGCGCCCCACAGCGGGCCGGTCGGATGCAGGTCAAGAATCGCCAGGCGCGGGTCGCTGCATTCGGCCTCACCCGCCGGGAAGAAACTGCGGCTGTCGGTGAAGGCCAGCAGGTCGCCGACCTGGGCGCGCTGCCAACTGCCATCGGCCACGCGCGCGGCCAGCACTCGGTTGAACAGATAGCTGCGCGCCGCCGAGAGCACCCGCGAGCGGATATTGCGCTGCTCCGGCAACACCTTGGCGATGGCAAAGTTACGGGCCTGGCCAAGGTTACCGCCCTCATGGCCGAAGCGCTGGGTGCCGAAATAATTCGGCACGCCCTGGGTGGCGATCTGTTGCAAACGCGCATCCAGGGTCGCGTGATCGGCGGCCAACTGGGTCAGGCGCAAGGTAAAACCATTGGCCGCATGGGCGCCGCGCTGCAGCTTGCGTTTGTGCCGCACACTTTTGAGGATGCTTAAGGTCGGCCCTTCGGCCGTCGACAAGTCCGGATCGGCCTTGCCCGGCAACTGAATGCTGAACCACTGGCGGGTCAGGGCCTGACGATCCTTCAGGCCGGCATAGCTGACCGTGCGCAGCGGCACACCGGCGGCGCGGGCCAGACGCTTGGCGGCTTCCTCGGTGTTCAGCTCACGCTTTTCGACCCACAACCACAGATGCTCACCGGCGCCCTCCAGGGGAATATCCAGCACTTCGTCGACCTGAAAGTCTTCGGCAATCGCCTTCAACACCGCACGCCCGAGGGGCGGACCGTAGGCGCACGGGCCGAGCAATTCGAGTTCGTTCATGCGCTCACCAGCAACGCCACGGCGTGTACGGCGATGCCCTCTTCACGGCCGGTGAAGCCGAGCTTTTCCGTGTCGGTGATAGTGGCGGTCTTGACGTTGACCTGATCCAGCGCAACCTCAAGACCGTTCATAGGCTCACCAACAACGCCACCGCGTGTACGGCGATGCCCTCTTCACGGCCGGTGAAGCCGAGTTTTTCAGTGGTGGTGGCTTTGACGTTGACCTGATCCAAGGTGATATCCAGGTCGGCAGCAATCAGGTTGCGCATGGCGTCGATATGCGGCGCCATCTTGGGTGCCTGGGCGACGATGGTGGCGTCGACATTGCCCACCCGCCAGCCCTTGGCCTTGACCAGCCCCAGCACGTGACGCAGCAACACGCGGCTGTCGGCGCCTTTGAACTGCGGGTCGGTGTCCGGGAAGTGCTTGCCAATATCGCCCAGCGCCGCCGCGCCCAGCAGCGCATCGCTCAGGGCATGCAGCAACACGTCGCCATCGGAGTGGGCCAGCAAGCCGAATTTGTGCGCAATCTGCACGCCACCGAGGGTGACAAACTCGCCGTCGCAGAAGCGATGCACATCGTAGCCATGGCCAATACGCATAAAACCCATCCTGAAAAAATCCGGTGGGGATTCTACCTGCTTTGCCGGCGATTAATCTTTTAGTGCCGCGGCATGATGACGCAAATGATCGTCGATGAAGCTGGCGATAAAGTAATAGCTATGGTCGTAACCCGGCTGCAAACGCAACCACAGCGGATGGGCCTGGGCTTGCGCCTGGGCCTGCAACAGTTGCGGCTTGAGCTGGCTTTCGAGGAAGTCGTCGCGATCGCCCTGATCAATCAGGATCGGCAGTTTCTCCGATGCCTCAGCCAGCAGTGCGCAGGCATCCCACTCACGCCAGCGCGCCCGGTCGTCACCCAGATAACCACTGAAGGCCTTCTCGCCCCACGGGCAGTTGCTCGGGTTGCTGATCGGCGCAAAGGCCGAGACCGACTGATAGCGCCCTGGATTGCGCAAGGCGCAGACCAGCGCGCCGTGACCACCCATGGAATGGCCGCTGATCCCGCGCCGTTGCGACACCGGCAAGTGCGCCTCAACCAACGCCGGCAGCTCGTGCACCACGTAGTCGTGCATCTGGTAATGGCGCGCCCAGGGTTGCTGGGTGGCATTCAGGTAAAAGCCCGCGCCCAGCCCAAAGTCCCAGGCACCCTCGGCATCATCCGCCACCTCGGGACCGCGCGGACTGGTGTCCGGCGCAACAATGACCAACCCCAGCTCGGCCGCCATGCGCTGGGCGCCGGCCTTGTGCATAAAGTTCTCGTCGGTGCAGGTCAGCCCCGACAACCAGTACAGCACCGGCAGGCTGGCGCCCTGCTCGGCCTGGGGCGGCAGGTAGACGCTGAACTGCATGTCGCAATCCAGCACGCGGGAGGCGTGCCGGTAGCGCTTTTGCCAGCCGCCGAAGCTTTTGTTACTGGAGATCATTTCCAGGCTCACGAACAACTCCTCTGGTGCAGGCTGGAAAACCGCGAAGCGCCTTCCAGCAGACAGCGTGGATGGGCAGTGCCTCCCACTCAACGAATCCCGGACTCAGAAGTGAATCACGGTGCGGATGCTCTTACCCTCATGCATCAGGTCGAAGGCGGTGTTGATCTCGTCCAGCGGCAGGTTGTGGGTAATAAAGGTATCCAGCGGAATCTCACCGCTCTGTGCTTTGGCCACATAGCCTGGCAATTCGGTACGCCCACGCACGCCGCCGAAGGCCGAACCGCGCCAGACCCGGCCGGTGACCAACTGGAACGGCCGGGTGCTGATTTCCTGGCCGGCGCCGGCCACGCCGATGATCACCGACTCGCCCCAGCCCTTGTGCGCACACTCCAGCGCGGCACGCATCAGCTGCACATTGCCGACGCATTCAAAGCTGTAGTCCACGCCGCCATCGGTCAACTCGACGATGACCTCCTGGATCGGCTTGGCGTAGTCCTTGGGGTTGATGCAATCGGTGGCACCCAACTGCTTGGCAATTTCGAACTTGGCTGGATTGATGTCGATGGCGATGATGCGGCCGGCCTTGGCCATGCTCGCGCCGATGATGGCCGCCAGGCCGATGCCGCCCAGGCCGAAGATCGCCACGCTGGCGCCCTCTTCCACCTTGGCGGTGTTCAACACCGCGCCGATGCCGGTGGTGACGCCGCAGCCGAGCAGGCAGACCTTCTCCAGCGGCGCCTCCTTGGGGATTTTCGCCAGGGCAATTTCCGGCAATACGGTGTACTCGGAGAACGTCGAGCAGCCCATGTAGTGATAAATCGGCTGACCCTGATAGGAGAAACGGCTGGTGCCGTCGGGCATCACGCCACGGCCCTGGGTGCTGCGAATCGCCTGGCAAAGGTTGGTCTTGCCGGATTTGCAGAACTTGCACTCGCGGCATTCGGCTGTGTACAGCGGGATCACGTGATCGCCCACCGCCAGGGAGGTCACGCCCTCGCCCACCGCCTCAACGATACCGCCGCCTTCATGGCCGAGAATGCACGGGAAGATGCCTTCCGAGTCTTCACCGGACAAGGTGTAGGCGTCGGTATGGCACACGCCGGTGGCGACGATACGCACCAACACTTCACCGGCCTTGGGCGGCGCCACGTCGACCTCGACGATTTGCAGCGGTTGGTTGGCAGCAAAAGCAACGGCGGCACGGGACTTGATCATGGGACTCTCCAGCAAAATGAAGGATGGCGCGCAGTGTAGATCAGCGCACCAGGGGAAATACTTAACTGCACCAAGCCTTAACGCCCGCGTTACACCGCCTAGGGTTCGCCGTCCAGGCGCCGCGTGGTCACACAACAAACCGCGTAGAAGCCAGCTTGCTGGCGATCGAGAGGCAAGCGCATGCCAGCAAGCGGGCGCCTACAGGGCTGCTTTACCGGGCCAGGCTCTACCTATAAAGCTGCGGGTTGATTGTTCATAAATGCGCAGGCAAACGCCCAACGGATAGCCCGGCCCCTCAACGCTGCAGGGCAGGACTTAGGCGCAGCATGTCCAGCGCCGCATCCACCAGCGCCTCGGCCTCTTCAGCCAGGGCGAAGCTATCCGGCACCAGCAACCATTGGGCGACGATGCCATCGATATAGCCGTGCAGGCTGATCACCGCCCGCGGGATATGCAAATTGGCCGGCAACTGGCCGCGGTGTACCGCGTTGCCCAAAGACAGCTCGATGCGCCCGTTGCAGCTCAGATAAGCGCTCTGCCGCTGTTGGCGCAGGTCGCACATGGCATCGGTGAACTCGCATTTATGGATGAGGATTTCATTGATCCGACGGATCTTCGCATCCAGTTCCACCTGCTTGAACAGCTTGATCAGCAACAGACGCAGACAGCCGAGCGGATCGACCTCATCCTCACTTTCACTGGCCTTGGCCAGCTCGTCCAAAGGCTCGTGCAGGGTATCCAGCAGGGCCTGAACCAGGTCGGCCTTGTTGCTGAAATGCCAATAGATGGCGCCACGGGTGACGCCGGCAATCGCCGCAATCTCGGCCAGGGTGGTGTGCGCCATGCCGCGCTGATGAAACGCCTGCTCGGCGGCTTCAAGAATCTGGCTGCGGGTTTTCTGCGCATCTTCCTTGGTACGACGAACCATTTCGACCTCCCTCGGCAACAGCCAGGCTATTGCAACAGTTACTCGGCATTACGGCGCTTAAGTACATTTAATGCAACAGATTGTGCCGGCAAAGCGCATTTACAAACAAGCATGCACGTAAGTATATTTCCCGGCATCTTACCCGTCTAACCATTCGTTCAGCTTTTTCTGCCCGAACGCATCCCCGCCTTGCCGCTTCGAGGTCTGCATGTCATCCAAGCCCGCCGTTCCCGCCCTGCTCCTGGCCATCAGCCTGACCACCCTGCTCAGCGCCTGCAAAGAGCAGCCGGCCACCGCCGCCGCGCCGCCACCCAAGGTCGGCGTGATCACCCTGCAACCCCAGGCATTTGCCCTCACCTCCGAGCTGCCAGGGCGCACCAGTGCCTATCGCGTCGCCGAAGTGCGGCCGCAGGTCAACGGCATCATTCTCAAGCGCCTGTTCACCGAGGGCCGCGAAGTAAAAGCCGGTCAGCAGCTGTACCAGATCGACCCGGCACTCTATGCCGCGACCCTGAAAAGCGCCCAGGCCACCTTGCAGTCCAGCCAGTCACTGGCCGAGCGTTATCAATTGCTGGTGGATGAACAAGCCGTCAGTCGCCAGGCGTTCGACGAAGCGCGGGCCAAGCAGATGGAAGCCGAGGCCGCGCTGCAAACCGCCACCATCAACCTGCGCTACACCAAGGTGCTGGCGCCGATCGGCGGGCGCATCGGCCGCTCGGCAGTCAGCGAAGGCGCGCTGGTGAGCAATGGCCAAAGCACCGCCATGGCGGTGATCCAGCAGCTCGACCCGATCTACGTTGACGTCACCCAGTCGTCCCTGGAAATCCTCAAGCTACGCAACGACCTGGCCAGCGGCCGCCTGCAAAAGGCCGGCAACAACGCCGCCACGGTCAAATTGCTGCTGGAAGACGGCAGCGAGTACCCGCAAGCCGGCCAACTGGAATTCTCCGAAGTGTCGGTCGATCCCGGCACCGGTTCCGTGACCCTGCGCGCGGTCTTCCCCAACCCCAAGTATGACCTGCTGCCGGGCATGTTCGTGCATGCACAACTGCAAGCTGGGGTCAGCGCCCAGGCCATTCTCGCTCCGCAACAAGGCGTGACCCGCAACCTCAAAGGCCAGCCCACCGCTCTGGTGGTCAATCAGCACGACCAGGTGGAACTGCGCGAGCTGCAAGCCGAACGCACCGCGGGCAATGCCTGGCTGATCAATCAAGGCCTGCAGGCCGGTGACCGGCTGATTGTCGAGGGCCTGCAGTTCGTCAAACCTGGCATTACGGTGACGGTCAGCGAGGCCAGCAATCTCACACCCGCCGCCCCAGTTGCGAGCAAAACCGCCGGCACAGGGGAATAAGCGATGTCGAAATTCTTTATCGACCGGCCGATTTTTGCCTGGGTGATTGCCCTGGTGATCATGCTGGTGGGCGGCCTATCGATCCTCAAGCTGCCGATCAACCAATACCCGAGCATCGCCCCGCCGGCGATCGCCATCGCCGTCAGCTACCCCGGCGCCTCCGCGCAAACGGTGCAGGACACCGTGGTGCAGGTGATCGAGCAGCAGCTCAACGGCATCGACAACCTGCGCTATGTCACCTCGGAAAGTAACTCCGACGGCAGCATGACCATCACCGCCACCTTCAATCAGGGCACCAGCCCCGACACCGCCCAGGTGCAGGTGCAGAACAAGCTCAATCTGGCCACCCCGCTGCTGCCGCAAGAGGTGCAGCAGCAAGGCATTCGCGTGACCAAGGCGGTGAAGAACTTCCTGATGGTGATCGGCCTGGTGTCGGCCGACGGCAGCATGAGCAAGGACGACCTGGCCAACTACATCGTCTCCAACATGCAGGACCCAATTTCGCGCACCGCGGGGGTCGGCGACTTCCAGGTGTTCGGCGCCCAATACGCCATGCGCATCTGGCTCGACCCGGCCAAGCTGAACAAATTCCAGCTGACCCCAATGGATGTGCAGAGCGCCATCGCCGCGCAGAACGTGCAGGTGTCGTCCGGCCAGCTTGGCGGCTTGCCCGCCGTGGCCGGCCAGCAATTGAACGCCACCATCATCGGCAAGACGCGCCTGCAAAACGCCGAGCAATTCCAGAAGATCCTCCTCAAGGTCAACGCCGACGGCTCGCAAGTGCGCCTGGCGGATGTCGCCGAGGTGGCCCTGGGCGGCGAAAACTACAGCGTCAGCGCCCAGTTCAACGGCAAGCCGGCCTCCGGTCTGGCGGTCAAACTGGCCACCGGCGCCAATGCCCTGGACACCGCCAAGGCCCTGCGCCAGACCATCAGTGAGCTTGAGCCGTTCTTCCCGCCCGGCGTGCAGGTGGTATTCCCCTACGACACCACGCCCGTGGTCAGCGCCTCGATCACCGGGGTGGTCCACACCCTGATCGAAGCCGTGGTGCTGGTGTTCCTGGTGATGTACCTGTTCCTGCAGAACCTGCGCGCCACCCTGATCACCACCATGACCGTGCCGGTGGTGTTGCTCGGCACCTTCGGCGTGTTGGCGGCGTTTGGTTTCAGCATCAACACCCTGACCATGTTCGGCATGGTGCTAGCCATCGGCCTGCTGGTGGACGACGCCATCGTGGTGGTGGAAAACGTCGAACGGGTGATGAGCGAAGAAGGCCTGTCACCCAAGGAAGCCACGAAAAAATCCATGGGCCAGATCCAGGGCGCCCTGGTCGGTATCGCCTTGGTGCTGTCGGCGGTGCTGCTGCCGATGGCGTTCTTCGGCGGCTCCACTGGGGTGATCTACAAGCAGTTCTCCATCACCATCGTCTCGGCCATGGTGCTGTCGGTGCTGGTGGCGCTGATTTTCACCCCGGCGCTGTGCGCGACCCTGCTCAAGCCGATCCACAAGGGCGAAGGCCATGCGCCCAAGCGCGGCTTCTTCGGCTGGTTCAACCGCAGCTTCGACCGCAGCGTGCAACGCTATGAACGCGGCGTGGCGAGCATGCTGCGGCACAAGGCGCCCTACCTGCTGGCGTACCTGTTGATTGTGGTCGGCATGGTGGTGCTGTTTACCCGCATCCCCACCGCCTTCCTGCCGGAAGAAGACCAGGGCGTGTTGTTCGCCCAGGTGCAGACCCCAGCAGGCTCCAGCGCCGGACGCACCCAAGCGGTGGTCGACCAGATGCGCAGCTACTTGCTGGAAGACGAAGGTGACACCGTCAGCTCGGTGTTTACCGTGACCGGCTTCAACTTCGCCGGCCGCGGCCAGAGTTCGGGCATGGCCTTTATCATGCTCAAGCCCTGGGGCCAGCGCTCGGCACAAAACAATGTGTTCAACCTGGCCCAGCGCGCGCAGATGCACTTCTTCAGCTTGCGCGACGCCATGGTGTTTGCCTTCGCCCCGCCGGCCGTATTGGAGCTGGGCAACGCCAGCGGCTTCGACGTGTTCCTCCAGGACCGCGCCGGCGTCGGCCATGAGCAACTGCTCGCAGCACGCAACCAGTTCCTCGGCATGGCCGCGCAAAGCAAGATCCTCGCGGGCGTGCGCCCCAACGGTCTGAACGACGAGCCGCAATATCAGCTGAGCATCGATGACGAACGCGCCAGCGCCCTCGGCGTGACCATGGCCGACATCAACAACACCCTGTCGATAGCCCTGGGCGGCAGTTATGCCAACGACTTTATCGACCGTGGTCGGGTCAAGAAGGTGTATATCCAGGGCCAGCCGAACTCGCGCATGAGCCCGGAAGACCTGAACAAGTGGTACGTGCGCAACAGTGCCGGGGAGATGGTGCCGTTCTCGGCCTTCGCCAGTGGCAGCTGGATCTTCGGCGCGCCCAAGCTGTCGCGTTATAACGGCGTGGAAAGTATGGAGATCCTCGGCACCCCGGCGCCGGGCTACAGCTCGGGCGAGGCCATGGCCGAAGTCGAACGCCTGGCCCGCCAGTTGCCCAAAGGCATCGGCTTCGCCTGGACCGGGCTGTCCTTTGAAGAGCGCCTGTCCGGCTCGCAAGCGCCGGCCCTGTATGCGCTGTCGCTGCTGATGGTGTTCCTCTGCCTGGCGGCGCTGTACGAAAGCTGGTCGATTCCGATTGCGGTGATGCTGGTGGTGCCCCTGGGGATTGTCGGCGCGCTGTTGGCCACCAGCCTGCGCGGCCTGTCCAACGACGTGTACTTCCAGGTCGGCTTACTCACCACCATTGGCCTGGCGGCGAAAAACGCCATCCTCATCGTCGAGTTCGCCAAGGAGCTGCACAGCCAAGGGCGCAGCCTGCAGGAGGCCGCCATCGAGGCCTGCCGCATGCGTCTGCGACCGATCATCATGACCTCCCTGGCGTTTATCCTCGGCGTGGTGCCCCTGGCGATTGCCACTGGCGCCGGCTCAGGCAGCCAGCATGCCATCGGCACCGGGGTGATCGGCGGCATGCTCACCGCCACCGTATTGGCGATCTTCTGGGTGCCGCTGTTCTTCGTCGTGGTGTCTGCATGGTTCAGCAAGAAACAACCCAGCAACAGCCATGAGGAGGCAAGTCAATGAATAAGTCCCTGCTATCCCTGGCGCTCGCCGCCTTCACCCTCGGTGGCTGCTCACTGATCCCGGATTACCAGCAACCGCCTACCAGCGTTGCCGCGCAGTGGCCGCAAGGTCCGGCCTACGGGCCCAACGCTGCGGCCGAGCAGGCCGCCAGCGAACAAGGCTGGCGCCAGTTTTTCCGCGACCCGGCGTTGCAACAGCTGATCCAGACCGCCCTGCAGAACAACCTCGACCTGCGTGTAGCGGCGCTGAACATCGACGCCTACCGCGCCCAATACCGCATCCAGCGCGCCGAATTGTTGCCGGCCGTGAGCGCCGATGGCAGTGGCAGTCGTCAACGATTGCCGGGCGAGCTGTCGTCCACCGGCAGCCCGCAGATCAGCAGCCAATACTCCGCCACCCTGGGCGTCAGCGCGTACGAACTGGATATGTTCGGCCGGGTGCGCAGCCTCAGCGAGCAGGCCCTGGAAACCTACCTGAGCAGCGAAGAAGCACGCCGCGCCACGCAGCTCAGTCTGGTCGCCGACGTGGCCAACGCCTACCTGACCTGGCAGGCCGACCTGGCCTTGCTGCGCCTGACCGAAGACACCTTCAAGGCCTTCGACAAGAGCTATCAGCTGACCTTGCGCAGCAATCAGGTGGGCGTGGCCTCGGCCCTGGAACTCAGCCAGTCGCGCACCTCGGTGGAAAGCGCGCGGGTGAAACTGGCGCAATACCAGCGCCAGGTGGCCCAAGACCGCAATGGCCTGACCCTGCTGCTGGGCAGCAGCCTGCCGGCCGACCTACCAGCGGGCCAACCACTGGATAGCCCACTGCTCAGCCCGCTGGCCGCCGGTTTGCCGTCCAAGTTACTGCAACGGCGCCCAGACATTCTGGCCGCCGAGCACGCCCTGAAAGCCGCCAACGCCAATATCGGCGCCGCCCGTGCGGCGTTCTTCCCGAGCATCAGCCTGACCGCGAATGCCGGCAGCCTGAGCCCGGACCTGTCCGGACTGTTCAATGGCGGCTCCGGTAGCTGGCTGTTCCAGCCGCAGATCAGCCTGCCGATCTTCAACGCCGGCAGCCTGCAGGCCAGCCTGGATTACAGCAAGATCCAGAAAGACATCCGCGTGGCGCAGTATCAACAGAGCATTCAGAGCGCCTTCCAGGAAGTCAGCGACGGCCTGGCCGCCCGCCAGACCTATCAGCAGCAACTGCAGGCCCAACGTGATCTGGTCAGCGCCAACCAGGAATACTACCGCCTGGCCGAGCGCCGCTACCTGATCGGCGTCGACAGCAGCCTGACCTTCCTGGTCGCCCAGCGCGCCCTGTTCACCGCCCAACAGGCACTGATCATCGACCGCCTGGCGCAACTGGGTAGCGAAGTGAACCTGTACAAGGCCTTGGGTGGCGGTTGGCTGGAGCAGGACGCGCCCGTCAGCCGCCCGGCGGGATAGGGTTCGTAGGATGGGTTGAGCGCAGTGATACCCATCAGGACGTTCACCATCGGCATGCGATGGGTAGCGCAAGCGCCACCCATCCTAGGCGGCTAAAGGCCCTGACTCGGGCCTTTAGCAGGCCGTTGAAAAATGTAGGCGAGGCAGGCAAGACAAGGCGCTACGTAGTAACAGCCTCCGGCTGGTCAAAGCGCCGAAAAAGCGGAGTTTACGAGTTGTAAATGAGCATTTTGAGGCCGCTTTTAACGCAGTATTGCCAACGCAGGTAGTTTTTCAACGGCCTGTCAGTGTTTATGGCTCCAGCGCAGGCGTAACCATTCCAGATCTTCCGGGCGAGTGACTTTGAGGTTATCCGCCCGCCCCTCGATCAGGCGTGGCGCGTGCCCAGCCCATTCGATGGCCGAGGCCTCGTCGGTAATCGCCACCTCGGCCACCAGCGCCTCGGCCAGGGCCCGCTGCAACGCGCCGAAGCGGAACATCTGCGGTGTGTAGGCTTGCCAGATCTGGCTGCGGTCGACGGTGTGCGCCACCCGGCCATCGGCGCTGGCACGTTTGAGAGTGTCGCGCACCGGCACGGCCAGCAGACCGCCGACCGGATCATCGGCCAACTCGCTCAGCAAGCGATCCAGATCGAAGCGCGACAAATTGGGCCGTGCAGCATCGTGTACCAGCACCCAATCGTGCTCCGTCGCACCCAGTTCAGTCAGGCGCAACAAGCCCTGCAACACCGAGTCGGCACGTTCGGCACCACCTTCGGCACGACTGATACGCGGATCGTGGGAACAGGCCAGGGTCGGCCAGTAAGGGTCTTCGGCCGCCAAGCTGACCACCAGGCCCTTGAGGCCAGGATGATCGAGAAAGCAGTCGAGGGCATGTTCAAGAAGGCAACGCCCGGCCAGAGCCAGGTATTGCTTGGGACGGTCGGCCTGCATGCGCGCGCCAACCCCGGCCGCCGGGATCACCACCCAGAAATCGGGCGTGTTCATTCGGCCAGCTGATAGAGGGTTTCGCCCTCTTTGACCATGCCCAGCTCATGACGGGCACGCTCTTCGACGGTTTCCATACCCTGCTTGAGCTCCAGCACTTCGGCTTCGAGGATACGGTTGCGTTCGAGCAGGCGCTCGTTCTCGCCTTGCTGTTCGGCGATTTGCCGTTGCAGATCGGTCACTTGCGCCAGGCTGCCATCGCCCACCCACAAGCGATACTGCAGGCCAGCCAGCAGCAGGATCAGAACGACGAACAACCAGTAAGGACTGCGCATGATCGGAGAATCATCCATGATAAAAAGGCAGCTTGCGCTGCCTTTTATCGTTTCAGACCTTAGCCACGAAACTCGGCGCGGCCGCGGTATAGCGCCTTGTCACCCAATTGCTCTTCGATACGCAGCAGTTGGTTGTACTTGGACACGCGATCGGAACGGCACAGAGAGCCGGTTTTGATCTGGCCAGCCGCAGTACCCACGGCCAGGTCGGCGATGGTGCTGTCTTCGGTTTCGCCGCTGCGATGGGAGATCACTGCGGTGTAACCGGCCGCCTTGGCCATCTGGATGGCTTCCAGGGTTTCGGTCAGGGAACCGATCTGGTTGAACTTGATCAGGATCGAGTTGCCGATCGATTCATCGATGCCGCGCTTGAGGATCTTGGTGTTGGTCACGAACAGATCGTCACCGACCAGTTGGATCTTCTCGCCGATCTTATCGGTCAGCACTTTCCAGCCAGCCCAGTCCGATTCGTCCATGCCGTCTTCGATGGAGATGATCGGGTAACGCTCGGTCAGGCCTGCCAGGTAATCGGCAAAACCTTCAGCACTGAACACCTTGCCTTCACCGGCCAGGTCGTACTTACCGTCTTCGAAGAACTCGCTGGAGGCGCAGTCCAGGGCCAGGGTCACGTCAGTGCCCAGCTTGTAGCCAGCATTGGCCACAGCTTCGGCGATGGCCGCCAAGGCATCTTCGTTGGAGGCCAGGTTCGGCGCGAAACCACCTTCGTCACCCACCGAAGTGCTCAGACCACGGGCCTTCAACACGGCTTTCAGGTGATGGAAAATCTCGGTACCCATGCGCAGGGCGTCGGAGAAGGTCTTGGCGCCAACCGGCTGAACCATGAACTCCTGAATATCGACGTTGTTGTCGGCATGTTCGCCGCCGTTGATGATATTCATCATCGGTACCGGCATCGAGTACACGCCCGGCGTGCCGTTCAGGTCGGCGATGTGTACGTACAGCGGCACGCCTTTGGCCTGGGCAGCGGCCTTGGCCGCAGCCAGGGATACGGCGAGGATGGCGTTGGCACCCAGCAACGCTTTGTTCTCGGTGCCGTCGAGGGCGATCATGGCGCGGTCCAGGCCTTGCTGGTCGACCGGGTCCTTGCCCAGCAGCAGGTCACGGATCGGGCCGTTGATGTTGCCAACGGCCTTCAATACGCCCTTGCCCAAGTAACGGCTGTTGTCGCCATCACGCAGTTCCAGCGCTTCGCGCGAACCGGTGGAAGCACCGGACGGCGCACAGGCGCTGCCGATGATGCCGTTATCGAGGATTACATCCGCTTCTACCGTAGGATTGCCACGGGAGTCGAGAACCTCACGGCCTTTGATGTCGACGATTTTTGCCATTGCTCTAAGCACTCCAAAAATTGATCAAATCGCTGCGCTGACTCTGGGGCATGCGCAGCGAAGCTGAACTCGAAACGAGACTTTTAACGGGGCCGCACTTTACCGGAGAAACGCCCGATCAGGCAGTTTCAATCGGCGCAAAGCTCTTCACAAGATCATCCAGCTGCTTGAGCTGGGTGAGAAACGGCTCAAGCTTGTCCAATCGCAAGGCACAGGGGCCGTCGCACTTGGCGTTATCCGGGTCCGGATGCGCCTCAAGAAACAGTCCAGCCAGACCCTGACTCATGCCGGCCTTGGCCAGATCAGTCACCTGGGCACGGCGGCCGCCGGCGGAATCGGCGCGACCACCCGGCATTTGCAGGGCATGGGTCACGTCGAAAAATACCGGGTAGTTGAACTGCTTCATGATGCCGAAGCCGAGCATGTCCACCACCAGGTTGTTGTACCCGAAAGACGAACCGCGCTCGCAGAGGATCAACTGATCGTTACCGGCCTCTTCGCACTTGGCCAGGATGTGTTTCATTTCCTGGGGCGCGAGGAACTGGGCTTTCTTGATGTTGATCACCGCGCCGGTCTTGGCCATAGCCACCACCAGATCAGTCTGACGCGACAAAAACGCCGGCAGCTGGATGATGTCGCACACGGCCGCCACTGGCGCCGCCTGCTCAGGCTCATGCACGTCGGTGATCACCGGCACGCCGAAGGTCTTCTTCACTTCCTCGAAAATCTTCATACCCTCTTCCAGGCCGGGGCCGCGGAAGGAGCTGACCGAGGAGCGATTGGCCTTGTCGAAGCTGGCCTTGAACACATAAGGAATGCCGAGTTTGTCGGTCACCCGCACATATTCTTCACAGGCACGCATGGCCAGGTCACGGGATTCCATGACGTTAATGCCACCAAACAGCACGAACGGCTTGTCGTTGGCGATGTCGATAGTGCCGACGCGAATAGTCTTCTGGCTCATGCTTTGCGCGCCTTCTGGGCCAGTGCCGCGTTGACGAAACCACTGAACAGCGGGTGACCATCACGGGGGCCGGAGGTGAACTCGGGGTGGAACTGGCAGGCGACGAACCACGGATGATCCGGTGCTTCAACCACTTCGACCAACGCGCCGTCACCGGAGCGACCGGTGACTTTCAGGCCCGCGGCCTGCAATTGCGGCAGCAGCTTGTTGTTCACTTCGTAGCGATGGCGATGACGCTCAACGATCACATCCTTGGCATAGCAATCGTGAACCCGCGAGCCGCTTTCCAGCTGGCAATCCTGGGCACCCAGACGCATGGTGCCGCCCAGATCGGAGGCCTCGCTGCGGGTTTCCACGCCACCGGCGGCATCTTCCCACTCGGTGATCAGGCCAACGACCGGGTGCTGGCTGTCCTGGTCGAACTCGGTGGAGTTGGCATCGGTCCAGCCCAGCACATTGCGGGCAAACTCGATAACCGCTACTTGCATACCCAGGCAGATGCCCAGGTACGGAATCTTGTTCTCACGGGCGTATTGCACCGCGGTGATCTTGCCTTCCACGCCGCGCAGACCGAAGCCGCCCGGCACCAGAATGGCGTCGACGCCTTCCAGCAGGCCGGTGCCCTGATTCTCGATGTCTTCGGAGTCGATATACCGCAGGTTGACCTTGGTGCGGTTCTGGATGCCGGCATGACTCATCGCTTCGATCAGCGACTTGTAGGCGTCCAGCAGCTCCATGTACTTGCCGACCATGGCGATGGTGACTTCTTTTTCCGGGTTGAGCTTGGCGTCAACGACGCGATCCCACTCGGACAAATCAGCCGGGCCACACTGCAGGCCAAAGCGCTCGACGACGAAATCGTCCAGGCCCTGGGCATGCAACACGCCTGGAATCTTGTAGATGGTGTCGACGTCTTCCAGACCGATGACCGCACGCTCTTCAACGTTGGTGAACAGCGCGATCTTGTGCCGCGAGGACATGTCGATCGGGTGGTCGGAGCGGCAGATCAGCACGTCCGGCTGCAGGCCGATGGAGCGCAGCTCTTTAACCGAGTGCTGGGTCGGCTTGGTCTTGGTTTCGCCGGCGGTGGCGATGTACGGCACCAGCGTCAGGTGCATCAGCATGGCGCGCTTGGCACCTACCTCGACACGCAACTGGCGGATGGCTTCGAGGAACGGTTGCGACTCGATGTCGCCGACCGTGCCGCCGATTTCGACCATGGCCACGTCGGCATCACCGGCGCCCTTGATGATGCGGCGTTTGATCTCGTCGGTGATGTGCGGAATGACCTGAATGGTCGCACCCAGGTAATCACCACGGCGCTCTTTGCGCAGCACGTGCTCGTAAACACGGCCGGTGGTGAAGTTGTTGTTCTGGGTCATGGTCGTGCGGATAAACCGCTCATAGTGGCCCAGATCGAGGTCGGTCTCAGCACCGTCGTGGGTGACGAACACCTCACCGTGCTGGAACGGGCTCATGGTGCCCGGATCGACGTTGATGTACGGGTCCAGCTTGAGCATGGTGACCTTGAGGCCCCGCGCTTCCAGGATAGCCGCCAATGAAGCCGAGGCGATGCCCTTCCCCAATGAAGAAACAACACCGCCCGTGACGAATATATAGCGCGTCATGAAAAACCCTAGAAGTCTGCGTTTAAGCGGTCAGTGCCGCCTGGGAAAGCGAAGCAGGTTTAAAAAAATCTGCCGGAAACAAGCAAGCCTTTGCCGATTCCAAGGGAGCCTGCAAAAGCGGTAATAAGACGGGAGAGTAGTCTACCGGAAAGGGCCTTTCAGCTCAAATCCTGGTCGCTGATCGGCGGCTGCCAGTGCAACTGCCAGTCGCCCTGGGCCGAGCCATCGAGCCCCGGCAAGTTGGCCACCGCCAGCACCCGCTCGCCGCATAGCAACAGCGGCACACGTCGCCGAACAAAGGCCGGCAAGCCGGACTCATTGAGCAAGCGCTTGAGGTCGCGACTGCCGCGACCGGCAATCTCCATATACTCGCCACCTTGGCGGTAAGCCACGCGCAACACCCCCGCAGGTGCCGTGCCCCGCAGGCGCAGGCGGCCATTGCCGGGCAACGGCAACTCACCACCGGCAAACCCAAGAGCCACTGGCGCTGGCGTTTGCAGCCAGGCTCCGCTCAGCCACCACAACCGTCCGTCGGCTCGATGCAGTTCACCGCCAGCCAGCCGCCAAACCGGCAAGGCATCGCCCCCTGCGGCCAGCAAGGATTCGAAGCCCGCCCAGTGATCGCTGTCGGGTAAGGCGGTCATTGGCGCCAGCCAATAACGCAACAGATTGCGCTGCCGTGCCGCCGACAACGCCAGCAGCGGCGCCAGCGGCAGCGACGGCAACCCCAGCCAGGCGAAACGCGCAGGCTCACTCAGGCTTGCCAGATCGAGACGCGCCAGGTCATCCAGCAAACCCTGCGCCTCGCGCAGATGTTCGGCGGTACGCGCCATGCTCGCCGCAGCCTGGGGCCAACGCTGCTGCAGCACCGGTAGCACCTGTTGGCGCAGGTAATTACGCGAATACTGCAGATCGCCATTGGAAGGATCTTCCACCCACTGCAACTGCTGGGCGGCGGCATAGACTTCCAGCTCGGCACGGTTTGCCGTGAGCAAGGGCCGCAGCAAGTGCCCACGCCCCAGCGCTCGACTCGCCGGCATGCCGGCCAAGCCGCGCACGCCGGCACCGCGCAGCAAACGAAACAGCAGGGTTTCCGCCTGATCATCAAGGTGTTGGGCCGTCAGCAGCAACTCGCCCGCCGCCAGCTCAGCGGCCAATGCGGCGTAGCGCGCCTCCCGCGCAGCGCGCTCCAGACTCGCCCCAGGCGCCACCTGCACGGCCTGCACGCGCAAAGGCACGCCGAGCGCCGCACAAACCTGCTGGCAATGGGCCGGCCAAGCAGCGGCGGCGGTCTGCAAACCATGGGCAACATGTACCGCCCGTAACGGCGGCAACGCCATACGCCGAGACAGCGAGACCAGTAGATGCAACAGGACGGTGGAATCCAGGCCACCGGAAAACGCCACGCACCACCCCGGCGCGGCGCACCAGGGTGACAGGGCAGTCAGTAAGCGGGATTCCAGGGACATAAGAGAGGTGCTGCAAGCGCCAGACAAGGCGCCAGCTTAAAGCAAACTGGCGCGCAGTGATTGGCCGGCGCAGGTTCAGGCGAGGCCGTAGCTCATCAGGCGCTCATAGCGGCGCGCCAGCAGCGCATCGGTGTCGAGCTTCTGCAGGTTCAGCAACTGTGCGGCCAACTCTTGGCGAATCGACTCGGCGGCCACTTCCGGGGCACGGTGCGCGCCGCCCAAGGGTTCGCTGATGACCTTGTCGACAATCCCCAGGCCTTTCAGACGCTCGGCGGTAATGCCCATGGCTTCGGCGGCGTCCGGGGCTTTCTCGGCGGTTTTCCACAGAATCGAGGCGCAACCCTCAGGCGAAATCACCGCATAGGTGGAGTACTGCAACATATTCAGTTGGTCGCACACGCCAATTGCCAGCGCACCACCGGAACCGCCCTCGCCGATCACCGTGGCGATGATCGGCGTCTTCAGCCGCGCCATCACCCGCAGGTTCCAGGCAATCGCCTCGCTCTGCCCACGCTCTTCGGCGTCGATCCCTGGATAGGCACCCGGCGTGTCGATAAAGGTCAGAATCGGCAACTTGAAGCGCTCGGCCATTTCCATCAAGCGGCAGGCCTTGCGGTAACCCTCGGGACGCGGCATGCCGAAGTTGCGACGCACCTTCTCGCGCACTTCACGGCCTTTCTGGTGGCCGATGACCATCACCGGTTGATCATTCAGACGGGCAATGCCACCGACAATCGCCGGATCATCGGAGAAGTGCCGATCACCGTGCAGCTCGTCGAACTCGGTGAAGATGTGCTGGATGTAATCCAGGCTGTAGGGGCGCTGCGGATGGCGCGCCAAACGGGCGATCTGCCAACTGCTGAGGTTGCTGAAAATGCTCTCGGTCAAGGCCGTGCTTTTGTCCTGCAGACGGGCAATTTCATCGCCGATGTTCAGCGCATTGTCGTGACCGACCAGGCGCAGCTCTTCAATCTTGGCTTGCAGGTCGGCGATTGGCTGTTCGAAATCGAGAAAATTCGGGTTCATAAATGTCCATCTTGCGTCGACGGCCAGGCGGCCGGGGAGCTGTATCTGCCAGCCCGTACCTTAAAGGATCACAAGCCAGCAGGTCGATAATAAAGCGCACAGCGCGAACCGATAAAACAGGTGCCCGGCAGCCCAATGGCGCCCCGGCATCAGCGGTAGTTGAGAAAGACGTTGTCGCGCCCGAACTGGTCACGCAATGCCTGAATCAAGCCATCCGCCGGATCGATGCGCCAGGCATCGCCGAACTGCAACAGCGCCTTGGCCTGGCTGCCGGTGTAATCCAGGGTCAGCGGGCACTCGCCACGGTGGCGCTTGCATAGCTCGGCCAACCAGGACAGGCGATCGCCCTTGAGCATGTCACTGCTGAGCTTGAGGCGCAGGCTCTCGGCCAGGCCGGTGCGTGCCTCCTGCAGGCTCATCACCCGCTTGGCACGCAGGCGCAGGCCGCCGGAGAAGTCGTCGTTACTCACCTCGCCTTCGACCACCACCATGGCGTCGGTCTGCAGCAGGGCCTGGGCGGCATTGAAGGCCTCGGCAAATAACGAGGCCTCGATGCGCCCGGAGCGGTCATCGAGGGTGATAAAGCCCATCTTGTCGCCCTTCTTGTTCTTCATCACCCGCAGGTTGACGATCAAACCAGCGACCGTTTGATCGCCCCGCGCCGGCTTCAGGTCGATGATGCGCTGACGGGCGAAGCGGCGAATCTCGCCCTCGTACTCGTCGATCGGGTGACCAGTCAGGTACAGCCCCAGGGTCTCCTTCTCACCGCGCAAACGCTCCTTCAGCGACAGTTCCCTGGCCTTCAAGTGGTTGGCATAGACATCGGCGTCGGCATCGGCAAACACCCCACCAAACAGGTCCATATGGCCGCTGGCATGGCTGCGACTGGTCTGCTCGGCGGCCTGAATCGCCTCCTCCATGGCCGCCAGCAAGACCGCGCGATTGCGGTCGATATTGGCCTGGTAGGCCTTGATCTCGTCATGGAAATACGGCCCCAGGCGATCCAGGGCGCCACTGCGAATCAGCGCATCGGTGGTGCGCTTGTTGATGCGTTTGAGATCGACCCGCGCGCAGAAATCAAACAGATCCTTGAACGGCCCGGTCTGGCGCGACTCGACGATGGCCTCCACCGGCCCCTCGCCTACCCCCTTGATCGCGCCCAGGCCGTAGACGATGCGCCCGTCGTCATTCACGGTGAACTTGAATTCCGAGGTGTTCACATCCGGCGCATCGAGGCGCAGCTTCATGCTGCGACACTCCTCGATCAGGGTCACCACCTTGTCGGTGTTGTGCATATCCGCCGACAGCACCGCGGCCATAAACGGCGACGGATAGTGGGTCTTGAGCCAGGCCGTCTGGTAGGACACCAGGCCATAGGCGGCCGAGTGGGATTTGTTGAAGCCGTAGCCGGCGAACTTTTCCACCAGATCGAAGATGTTGCCCGCCAGGTCCGCCGAAATATTGTTGCTGGCGCAGCCCTCGATAAAGCCACCGCGCTGCTTGGCCATCTCCTCGGGTTTCTTCTTACCCATGGCGCGGCGCAGCATGTCGGCACCGCCGAGGGTGTAGCCGGCCATCACCTGGGCAATCTGCATCACCTGCTCCTGGTACAGGATGATGCCGTAGGTGGGCTTGAGCACCGGTTCCAGGCCGGCGTACTGGTAATCCGGGTGCGGGTAGGAGAGCTGCTCGCGACCGTGCTTGCGGTTGATAAAGTCGTCCACCATGCCCGATTGCAACGGGCCGGGGCGAAACAGCGCAACCAGGGCGATCATGTCTTCCAGGCAGTCGGGCTTGAGCTTCTTGATCAGCTCCTTCATGCCGCGCGATTCAAGCTGGAACACCGCCGTGGTCTCGGCCCGTTGCAGCATGTCGTAGGTTTTCTGGTCGTCCAGCGGGATAAAGTCGATATTGATCAGTTCCTCGTCCGAGGCACCGTCCCGCTTCTGGATGCGGTGGATGGTTTCCATCGCCCACTTGATGATGGTCAGGGTGCGCAGGCCGAGGAAGTCGAACTTGACCAGGCCGGCAGCCTCCACATCGTCCTTGTCGAACTGAGTGACCAGGCCGCCGCCTTCTTCATCGCAGGCAATCGGCGAGAAATCGGTGAGCTTGGTCGGCGCGATCACCACGCCCCCGGCGTGCTTGCCGGTGCCGCGGGTGATGCCCTCAAGCTTGAGCGACATCTCCCAGATTTCTGCCGCTTCCTCGTCGATCTTGAGGAAGTCGCGCAGCGGCTCCTCCATCTCGTAGGCCTTCTCCAGGGTCATGCCGACCTCGAAGGGGATCATCTTCGACAGGCGGTCGGCCAGGCCGTAGGACTTGCCCTGTACCCGCGCCACGTCGCGCACCACCGCCTTGGCCGCCATGGTGCCGAAGGTGATGATCTGGCTCACCGCATTACGCCCGTACTTCTCGGCCACGTAGTCGATCACCCGGTCGCGACCATCCATACAGAAGTCGACGTCGAAGTCGGGCATGGAAACCCGTTCGGGGTTCAAGAAACGTTCGAACAGCAGGTCATAGGCCAACGGGTCGAGGTCGGTGATCTTCTGCACATAGGCCACCAGCGAGCCGGCACCCGAACCCCGGCCCGGACCGACCGGCACGCCATTGCTCTTGGCCCACTGGATAAAGTCCATGACGATCAGGAAGTAACCGGGGAAACCCATCTGGATGATGATATCCAGCTCGAAATTCAGCCGGTCGATGTAGAGCTGGCGCTTCTCTGCGTAATCGGGCGTGATGGCTTGCGGCCAGAGCACCGCCAGACGCTCCTCCAGGCCATCGAAGGAGACCTTGCGGAAATACTCATCCATGGTCATGCCTTCCGGCACCGGGAAGTCGGGCAGGAAATACTTGCCCAGCTGCACCTCGATATTGCAGCGTTTGGCGATTTCTACGGTGTTTTCCAGCGCCTCGGGAATATCGCTGAACAGCTCCCACATTTGCGCCGGGGTTTTCAGGTACTGCTGATCGCTGTAGCCGCGCACCCGCCGCGGGTCATCCAGGGCTCGGCCTTCACCGATGCACACGCGCGTCTCGTGGGCCTCGAAGTCGCCCTGCTTGATAAAACGCACGTCGTTGGTCGCCACCAACGCCGCGCCGCAGCGCTCGGCCAACGCCACGGCGGCATGCACATGCTCCTCATCGCCAACCCGACTGGTGCGTTGCAGCTCCAGAAAGAAACGTTCGGGAAACACCGCCTGCCACTCGGCCAGCAGGCTTTCGGCCTGGGCCTGGTCGTCCGCCAGCAAGGCCCGACCGATCTCGCCCTCCTTCGAGCCGGACAAGGCGATCAAGCCCTCGGCGGCGGCCTTCACCCAGTCGCGCTGGATGATCACCTGGTCGTTGCTCTGCCCTTCGGTCCAGCCCCGCGACACCAGCTCGGTGAGGTTGCGATAGCCCTGGGCATTCATCGCCAGCAGGGTCATGCGCGTCAGCGGGCCATCCTCGGCCACGCTGGCCAGCCAAATATCGGCGCCACAGATCGGCTTGATGCCGCCACCCATGGCCGCCTTATAAAACTTCACCAGCGCACACATGTTGCTCTGATCGGTAACCGCCACGGCCGGCATCTGCGCCGCTGCCGCAGTCTTGACCAGCGGCTTGACCCGCACCAGGCCATCGACCAGGGAGAACTCGGTGTGCAAACGCAGATGAACGAAGGTGGCAGACATGCGGATTCCATCAAGAACACAAAAACGACAAGGCCCGGATTGTACCGGGCCGACGGGGAAACTACAGCGAAGTTGCAGCAGGCCGAATCAGGATTGCAGCACGGCGCGCACGGGACCGAAGGAGCGCCGGTGAATCGGCGTGGCGCCGAGGCGTTTGAGCGCCTCCAGGTGTACCGGCGTCGGGTAGCCCTTGTGCCCGCCGATGCCGTAACCGGGATAGAGCCGCTCCATCTCCTGCATTTCCCGGTCGCGGCTGACCTTGGCCAGGATCGACGCGGCGGCAATCGCCGGCACCTTGCTGTCGCCCTTGACCACTGCAGCGCTGGGCACCGCCAGGTGCGGGCAGCGATTGCCATCGATCAGGGCCAGCTTGGGGGTGATATGCAAACCCGCCACCGCCCGCTGCATGGCCAGCATGGTGGCCTGCAGGATATTCAACTGATCGATTTCCTCGACCTCGGCGCGGGCGATGCACCAGGACAGGGCCTTCTCGCGGATCTCATCGAACAACAGCTCACGGCGTGCTTCGCTGAGTTTTTTCGAATCGTTCAGACCGAGGATTGGCCGCGCCGGATCGAGAATCACCGCTGCGGTGACCACTGCGCCACACAGCGGCCCGCGACCGACCTCATCAACCCCGGCGACCAGCTCTTCCACCAGGGTGAAATCCAGACCTAACTGCATGGCTGGCCTGCGATCAGCGCCAACACGGCTTCGCCCGCCTGGGTCGAGGCATCCAGGCGCAGGCTGCGATGAATGGCAGCAAACTCGGCGGTCTGGGCGCTAGGGTTTTCCAACAACGGCAACAAGGTAGCGGCCAGCGCCTCGGGGGTCGCGGCATCCTGAATCAGCTCGGGCACCAACAGGCGCCCGGCGAGCAGATTAGGCAGGGAAATATAGGCACTGCTGACCAACCGCTTGAGGATGCGATAAGTCAGCGGCGCCACACGATAAGCCACCACCATCGGCCGCTGACACAGCAGCGCCTCCAGGGTCGCGGTGCCCGAGGCAATCAACACCCCATCGCAGGCCGCCAGGGCTTCGTGGGACTGGCCATCGAGCAAGGTCAGCGGCAACTGGCGCGCGGCCAGCATGGCCTCCAATTGCACCCGCCGCTCGGGGCTGGCGCAGGGCAGGACAAAGCGCAGCCCTGGCTGGGCAGCAAGCATCAATTGGGCGGCATCGAGGAACAAGTCACCAAGCTTGCCCACCTCACCACCGCGGCTGCCCGGCAGCAGCGCCACCACGCGCCCGTGCTGCGGCAAGCCAAGCTGGTTACGCGCGGCGGCACGATCCAGCTCAAGGGGGATGGTGTTGGCCAGCGGATGGCCGACGAAACGCACCGGCACCTGATGGGCCTGGTAAAACTGCGCCTCGAAGGGAAACAGGGTGAGCATTAGATCGCAGGCTTCGCGGATCTTGAACACGCGCTTCTGCCGCCAGGCCCACACGGAGGGGCTGACATAGTGGACGGTCTTGATCCCGGCGCGACGCAGCTTGAGTTCGACGCCCAGAGTGAAATCCGGCGCATCGATACCGATAAACACGTCCGGTTTTTGCTCGATCAGGGTGCGAATCAGGCGTTTGCGCCGCGCCAGCAACTCCGGCAGACGGCCGAGCACTTCCACCAGGCCCATCACCGCCAGGCGCTCCATCGGGAAATAGGCGTTCAAGCCCAGGGCCTGCATGCGCGGGCCGCCGACGCCGATAAACTCAATTGCCGGATGCTGAGCACGCAAGGCCTGCATCAGGCCGGCGCCGAGAATATCGCCGGAGGCTTCGCCGGCCACCAGGGCGACGCGCAGGGTCGAGCCCATGATCAGCGGGTGATGCCGCGGCTGGACGCCTGTACGGAGTCACGAAACAAGGCCACTTCCGGGAACTGCGCCGCCGACTCGGCCATTTCCGCCATGGCCTGCTCCACCGTCAAACCCTGGCGGTAGACCACCTTGTAGGCGCGGCGCAGGGCCTGGATGGCCTCGGCGCTGAAACCCCGCCGGCGCATGCCCTCGAAGTTCATGCTGCGCGCTTCGGCGGGGTTGCCGAACACGGTGACGAAAGCCGGTACGTCCTTGCCGATCGCCGTGCCCATGCCGGAAAAGCTGTGGGCGCCGATCCGGCAGAATTGATGCACCAGGGTAAAGCCGGACAAGATCGCCCAGTCATCGACCAGCACATGGCCAGCCAAGGCGGTGTTATTAACCAGGATGCAGTGGTTGGCGATCACGCTGTCGTGGCCGACATGCACGTAGGCCATCAGCAGGTTGTGATCACCGATGGTGGTTTCTGCGCGATCCTGAATGGTGCCGCGGTGGATGGTCACCCCTTCGCGGATGACGTTGTGATCGCCGATCACCAGGCGCGTGGCCTCGCCCTTGTATTTCAAGTCCGGGGTGTCTTCGCCCACCGAGGAGAACTGGTAGATGCGGTTGTGCCGGCCGATCCTGCTCGGGCCCTTGATGATCACATGGGGACCGACCACGGTACCCTCGCCGATTTCCACATCAGGCCCAATGATCGACCAGGGGCCGACCTGAACGTCATCCGCCAGCTTGGCCGACGGATCGATGATGGCGCGAGGGTCAATCAAACTCATAGTTTGCGTTCCGCACAAATGATTTCAGCCGAGCAAACTTCCTTACCGTCAACCGTGGCCTTGCAGGCGAACTTCCACAGGCTGCGCTTGGCGCTGATAAACCGCGCCTCCAGAACCAACTGATCACCCGGCACCACGGGCTGACGAAAGCGTAGCTTGTCCGAGCCGACGAAGTAGTAGAGCACGCCATCGATCGGCTTCAGATCCATCATCTTGAAGCCCATGATCCCGGCCGCCTGGGCCATGGCTTCGATAATCAGGACGCCCGGCATGATCGGGTGCTGGGGAAAGTGACCGTTGAAAAAAGGCTCGTTGATGGTCACGTTCTTGTAGGCGCGAATCTGCTTGGCCTCAAGGTCCAGGTCCGTCACCCGGTCTACCAGTAAAAACGGGTAGCGGTGCGGCAAGTATTCGCGAATCTCGTTAATGTCCATCATGTTCAGGGAAAGCCTGTAGTAAAGGTGGGGCCGCGCAGCGCTTGCGGATCAGGCCTGTGATGAGGTCTGCGGCTCTGAGGTCACGGCGGCCAGGCGTTTTTCCAACTGCTGCAGGCGACGCGCCATCTCGTCCAGTTGGCGTATCCGCGCCGCACTTTTACGCCATTCGCCAGCCGGTTGCATGGCCGTGCCGGAAGAATAAGAGCCGGGCTCGGTAATGGAGCGGGTGACCATGGTCATGCCCGTGACGAACACGTTGTCGCACACCTCGATGTGCCCAACCATGCCTACGCCGCCGGCAATCATGCAGTGCTTGCCGATTTTGGTACTGCCGGAAATGCCCGCGCAACCGGCCATGGCGGTGTGATCACCGACCTGCACGTTATGGGCAATCATGATCTGGTTATCCAGCTTGACGCCGTTACCGATCAAGGTATCGGCCAACGCACCGCGGTCGATGGTGGTGTTGGCGCCGATCTCGACATCATCACCAATGCTCACCCCGCCAATCTGGGCAATTTTCTGCCAGACGCCCTTCTCGTTGGCAAAACCGAAGCCTTCACCACCGAGCACGGCACCGGACTGGATCACCACGCGCTTGCCGATCTGTACATCGTGATAGAGGGTGACCCGCGGCGCCAGCCAGCCATCTTCACCAATCACCGAGCGGGCCCCGATCACACAGTGGGCACCGATGGTGACACCGGCGGCAATCTGCGCGCTGCTTTCAATAACCGCATAAGGACCAATGCTGGCCGAGGCATGCACCTGGGCATCACTGGCAACCACCGCAGTCGGGTGTACGCCGGCAACAGCCTGGGGCTTGCGATCAAACAGATGGGACAGCTCTGCGTAAGCCAGATAGGGATTGGCCACCAGCAACGCATCACCGGCATAGCCCTCGGCATCCGCAGGGGTCAGCAACAAGGCGCCGGCCTGGGTTTGACTGAGGAATTTGCGATATTGCGGATTGGCCAGAAAGCTCAAGTGCTGCGCTTGAGCGTCTTGCAGGGTTGCCAAACCGCCAATCGAGCGCTCGGGATTGCCACGCAAGGTGGCGCCCAGGCGCTCGGCCAACTGAGCAAGGGTAAACACGCCAGCCATTATCAGCGCTGCTGATTCATGCGCTCGATGACTTGGCGAGTGATGTCGTACTGAGGTTTGACATCCACTACCGCGCCACGCTCAAGCACCAGGTCGAAGTTACCCTTCTTGATCACTTCCTCAACCGCCTTGTCCAGCTTGGGCTTGAGTTGCTTGAGCATGTCGCGATCGGCAATCGCCTTGGCTTCGTTCAATTCCTTGGACTGGAACTGGAAGTCGCGGGCCTTTTGCTTGAATTCCAGCTCCAGACGCTCACGCTCGCCCTGGGCCATCTTGCTGCCACCCTTGACCAGACGATCCTGGATGCCTTTCGCGCCGCTTTCCAGGGCCTTCAGCTTGGTCAGTTGCGGGCCAAACTTCTTCTCGGCATCCACGGCGTATTTCTTCGCCGCATCGGACTCCAACAGTGCCATCTGGTAATTCATCACGGCGATTTTCATCTCCGCAAAGGCGGGTGTGGCGATCAGGGCGGCCATGCACAGAACCACTTGAGTCAACTTACGCACTTTGTTACTCCTGCAACAAATCTGTTGTCTTTAGTAAAAATCAAACACTGCTTAGAAGGTTTGGCCGAGCGAGAACTGGAAGATCTGCGTATCGGCGTTGTCCGGTTTCTTGATCGGTGCCGCCAGGCTGAAGCTCAGCGGGCCGAAGCCGGTGATCCAGGTCAGGCCGACACCCACCGAGCTGGCCAGGTCGCTGATGCCGATGTCGGCGCACTCACCGGCGGCATAGCCGTCGCAATTGGTCTGGAACACGTTACCCACATCCCAGAACAGCGCGGTGCGCAGGGAGCTTTGATCCTTGACGAACGGCAGCGGGAACAGCAACTCGGCACCACCCTGGATCAGCACGTTACCACCGAACGGCAAGGGATCTTGATCCGGGTCGGTGTAGCGCCCGTCAACGCCAGGGCCGCCACTGGCCATTTCATTGCCATTGGCATCGCGGGCAACGCTGGGGGTACTGCGTGGGCCAAGGGAGTTATCCCGGAAGCCGCGGATCGAACCGAAGCCGCCGGCGTAGTAGTTCTCATAGAACGGCAGGCTTTCGGTGGAGCCATAACCGTCGCCATAACCCAGTGCGGTATGGAAGCGCAGGGTGGTGGCCTGAGTCAGCGGCTTGAACATCTGCGCGCGGTAATCCAGCTTGTAGAACGACAGGTCGCTGCCCGGCACCGTGGCCTGCAGCACCAGGCTCTGGGATGCGCCACGGGTGGCCAGCACGCCCTTGTTCAGGGTCGATTCGGACCAGCCGATGGAGGCCTTGAGGTTGGTGAAGTCGGTGCCTTCGTTCTCCAGGAAGTCCTGGATTTGCTCCACGGTGTAATAGCCTGGATCGATCTCATCCTGCTGCACCGTCAGGCCATAGGTCAGGCGCGAGGTTTCGCTGATCGGGTAACCGATAGTGGCGCCCACCCCGAGACTGTCGATGGAGTAGCTCGATACGTCGGTATCCAGCTCATCGTAATCGGTCTCGCGGAAGAAGGCGTTGTAGCCCAGGCTGACGCCGTCAACCGTCCAGTAGGGGTCAACAAAGCCGAAGTTGTAGGCGCTCTGGTATTCGCTGCGGGTCAGACCCAGGCTGACCTTGTTGCCGGTACCGAGGAAGTTGTTCTGACTGATCGAGCCACCGAGGATCAGGCCGGCGTTCTGGGCGAAACCGACGCTGGCGGTAATCGAACCCGAGGCTTGCTCTTCAACGCTGTAGTTGACGTCGACCAGATCATCGCTGCCCGGCACTTTCGGCGTTTCGACGTTGACTTCCTTGAAGTAGCCGAGGCGCTCCAGGCGAGTCTTGGACTGATCGATCAGGTAGGTCGAAGCCCAGCCGTTTTCCATCTGGCGCATTTCCCGGCGCAGCACTTCGTCTTCGGTCTTGGTATTGCCGCGGAAGTTGATGCGATTGACGTAGGCACGCTTGCTCGGGTCGACGACAAAGGTGATGGCAACGGTGTGATTGTCATCATTGGCGTCCGGCACGCCGTTGACGTTGGCGAAGGTATAGCCTTCGTTGCCCAGCCGGCGGGTCAGCAATTCGGAGGTGGTGGTCATCAGCTTGCGCGAGAACACCTGGCCTTCACGCACCAGCAGCAGCGCCTTGAGCTCGCTCTCCGGCACCTTGAGGTCGCCACTGAGCTTGACCTCGCTAACGCTGTACTTGTCACCCTCGTCGACGTTGACGGTGACATACACATGCTGCTTGTCCGGGGTAATCGAAACCTGGGTCGAGGTGATATCCATATGGATATAGCCGCGGTCGAGGTAGTAGGAACGCAGGCGTTCAAGGTCACCGGAGAGTTTCTCGCGGGAATACTTGTCGTCATTCTTGAAGAACGACAGCCAGTTGGTGGTCTTCAGCTCGAACAGGGCGCCCAGGTCTTCCTCGGGGAATACGCTGTTGCCGACGATATTGATGTGCTGGATCGCCGCCACCGAACCCTCGTTGACATTGATTTTCAAGGCCACCCGGTTGCGCGGTTGCGGTACCACTTCGGCATCGATGGTGGCCGAGTAGCGGCCCTGGGAAACGTACTGACGCTGCAACTCGTTACGCACGCCTTCCAGGGTGGCGCGCTGGAAAATCTCGCCTTCAGCCAGACCGGATTGATTCAGGCCCTTGAGCAGATCTTCGGTCTTGATCGCCTTGTTGCCCTCGATCTCGATAGCGGAGATCGACGGCCGCTCGACCACGTTGATAACCAACACGTCGGCATCACGGCCCAGTTGAATGTCCTGGAAGAAGCCGGTTTTGAACAGCGCCCGCGTGGCCTCGACCAGCGTGCGGTCATCAACCTTCTCCCCGACGTTAAGCGGCAAGGCGCCGAATACGCTGCCTGCCGAAACGCGCTGCAGGCCGTTGACGCGAATATCGGAGACAGTGAAGGACTCGGCGTGAACTTCGGCGATCATCAGCGCGCAGAGCGCTGTCGTTAGCAGCAGACGTTTCATGAAGTCCTTTCTTATTTCAACTGACAATAAAAAAATCTGCCGCGATAGGCGGCAGATTCGAAGCTCGGTATGCCTACAGTCGACCCAGATCGTTAATCAGAGCCAGCAACATGACCCCAATGATCAAACTGATGCCGATCTGCATGCCCCACGCTTGCACCCGCTCCGGCAAGGGACGCCCACGGGCCCACTCAACCAGATAAAACAGCAGATGCCCCCCATCCAGCACGGGTATCGGCAATAAATTCAGCACGCCCAGACTGATGCTCAGGTACGCAAGGAAATTAAGAAACTCCCCCACCCCGGACTCAGCAGAAGCGCCGGCCACTTTAGCAATGGTTATCGGCCCGCTCAAGTTTTTTACCGAGAGCTCGCCAAACAACATTTTCTTCAGCGAGTCGAGGGTCAGCACACTCATGGCCCAGGTCCGTCGCGCCCCCTCGGCAAGCGCCTGAAGCGGGCCAAAGCTGACTTCACGGAGCATCTCCGGCGGCCAGGCGCCGCCTCGCACACCCGCGCCCAGATAACCACTGCGAGCCGCACCCTCGCCGCGCGAGGCCAGGGTCAGGGGCAACTCAAAGACCTGCCCGCCGCGCTGCACGCGCAATTGAACCTGTTGTGCCGGGCGCACGCGCACTCCCTCGACCAACTGCTGCCAGTCCTCAAGCGCCACGCCATCCAGGGCCAGCAACCGATCGCCAACCTGCAGGCCCGCGGCACTGGCCGGCCCGGCGGGATCAAGCTCAGCCAGCAGCGGCTCGACCTGCGGCCGCCACGGGCTAATCCCCAGGGCCTTGAGCGGATCGGGCTCGGCCTCGCCCTGCAGCCATTGATTCAATTGCAGTTGGCGAGGACTGTCGACAGTCGAGCCGGCCTCGCGCACCAACAGCTCGAGCGTGCCCGTCTCGCCCAGCCGGCGCACCAACTGCAAATTGACCGTGCCCCAGCCGCTGGTCGGCTCGGCATCGATCGCGATGATTTCCTGCCCGACCTCAAGGCCGGCACTGGCCGCCAGACTGCCCGGCGCCACGGCACCGATAACCGGCTTGACTTGCTGGCTGCCGAGCATCGCCAGCAACCAGAAGAAGGCAAAGGCCAGGATAAAGTTGGCCAGCGGGCCGGCCGCCACTATCGCCACCCGCTGACTCACCGGCTTGCGGGTAAAGGCCTGGCCCAGCCACTCGGCCGGCACCTCAGCCTCGCGCTCATCGAGCATCTTGACGTAGCCGCCCAGGGGAATGGCCGCAATCACGAACTCGGTGCCCTGACGATCCTGCCAACGCAGCAGGGGCGTGCCAAAACCAACAGAAAAGCGCAACACCTTGACCCCACAGCGCCGGGCCACCCAGAAATGGCCAAACTCGTGAATAGTCACCAGCACACCCAGGGCCACCAGGGTGCCAAAAATCATATAGAGCGCGCTCATCGACATCCTCCGGGCTTAGCGCCCGTTACCCTGCAGCCATTGCTCGGCATGTACTCGCGCACGGGCATCGGCCAGCAATACGCTATCCAGGCTTGCGACCGCAACGGCAGGCTCAAGGTTCAATACCGCATCGATAATCTCGGCGATCTCGAGAAATCCGATGCGCCGGTCGAGAAACGCCTGCACGGCGATTTCATTGGCCGCATTCAGCAAGGCCGGCGCCGTGCCACCCACCTCGGCCGCCTGCCGAGCCAGGCGCAAACAGGGGAAGCGCTGCTCGTCCGGGGCCTGAAAATCCAGGCGAGCGACGGCAAACAGGTCCAGCGGCGCCACCCCGGAAGCAATCCGCTGTGGCCAGGCCAGGGCGTGGGCGATCGGTGTGCGCATGTCCGGGTTGCCCAACTGCGCCAGCACCGAGCCGTCGACATAATCGACCAGGGAATGGATCACGCTTTGCGGATGGATCACCACCTCAACCTGCGCCGGCGTGGCGGCAAACAGCCAACAGGCCTCGATCAGCTCCAGGCCCTTGTTCATCATGCTCGCCGAGTCGACGGAAATTTTCCGGCCCATGGACCAATTGGGGTGAGCGCAGGCTTGCTCGGGGGTAACGTGGCGCAATTCTTCCAGCGGCGTCTGGCGAAACGGCCCACCGGAGGCGGTCAGCAAAATGCGCCGCACCCCGACCGGGGCCAGGCCGCGGGCATAATCGCCGGGCAGGCACTGGAAAATCGCATTGTGTTCACTGTCGATCGGCAACAGCACGGCGCCGCTGCGCTGCACCGCCTGCATAAACAAGGCGCCGGACATCACCAGGGCTTCCTTGTTGGCCAGCAGAACCTTCTTGCCGGCCTCCACCGCCGCCAGGGTCGGCGGCAAACCGGCAGCCCCGACGATGGCGGCCATCACCGCATCCACCTCCGGATGGGCGGCCACCTGGCAAAGCCCGGCCTCCCCCACCAGCACTCGGGTAGTCAGGCCGGCAAGCTGCAAAGCCGACTGCAACGCCTGAGCCGCCGCCGGCTGAGGCACCACCGCGTAGCGCGGCTTAAAGCGCAGGCATAACGCCTCCAGCTCAGCCAGGCGACTGAAGCCGGTCAGGGCGAACACCTGATAGCGCTGCGGATGCCGCGCGATCACATCGAGAGTGCTAAGGCCGATGGAGCCGGTGGCGCCCAGCACCGTTATCTGTTGCGCAGGAGTCACAGGACGCCCCAGCCAACGATCCACAACAGCACGGCAAACAGCGGAATGGCTGCGGTCAGGCTGTCGATGCGATCGAGGATGCCGCCATGGCCGGGCAGCAGATTGCTGCTGTCCTTGATCCCCGCTTCGCGCTTGAACATGCTCTCGGTCAGGTCACCGACCACCGAGACCAACACCAGCAGCAAGGTGCTGGCCAGGGCCAGGGCCAGCTCGACCGGCCCCCAGTGCCGGCCGATGCCCACCGCCAGGGTAATCAGCAGGCAGGTAAACAAGCCGCCCAGCACGCCCTCCCAGCTTTTCCCCGGACTCACCTGCGGCGCCAGCTTGCGCTTGCCGAAGGCCCGCCCGGCAAAGTAGGCGCCGATATCCGCAGCCCAGACCAGCACCATCACGGCCACGATCAGGTAGTTGCCCAGCGGCCACTGTTTGAGCAGCACCAGACCCTGCCAGGCCGGCAAGAGGATCAGCAGACCAATCAGCACCTTGCTCGGCAGCGACTGAAACAGCACCTTGCTACGCGGAAAATTGAGCACCAGCAACGTGGCCAGCGACCACCAGGCAAGGGCCGCCAGCAGCACCTTGCCCGCCAGTTGCGGAAACACGTACAGGCCGTACAACAGCACCGCCACCAGCAGCGCGTAGGCGATCCGCAGCGGCTGCGCGGCCAGCCCGGCCAGGCGCGCCCACTCCCAGCCGCCCAGGGCCACCACCGCACCGATGAACAGCGCAAAATGCGCCCCATCGAGCAGGAAGAAACCGCCCAGGGCGATTGGCAGCAACAGCAACGCAGTGATGATCCGTTGTTTCAGCATTATGGGCGCGCCTTAGATGCGGCTTGCGCTGCCACCTGTTCGCTGGTCTTGCCGAAGCGACGTTGGCGGGTAGCGTAATCGGCCAGCGCATTGCGCATGGCCTGGTGTTTGAAATCCGGCCAGTACAGGTCGGAGAAATACAGCTCGGCATAGGCCAGCTGCCAGAGCAGGAAGTTGCTGATGCGATGCTCGCCGCCGGTACGAATGCACAGGTCCGGCAACGGCAAGTCGGCCGTCACCAGGCGCCCCTGCAACAGTTCGGCATTGATCTCCTGCGGCTGCAGGCTGCCGGCTTGAACGTCACGGGCCAGGGCCTGGGCCGCCTGGACGATGTCCCACTGGCCGCCATAGTTGGCCGCCACCTGCAGAACAAACCTGCTCGGCCCGGCGGTTTGCGCCTCGGCCGCGGCCATGGCCGCCTGCAACTCCGGATGAAAGCGCGAGCGATCACCAATGATGCGCAGGCTGATCTGGTTTTCCTTGAGCTTTTTCGCCTCGCGCCGCAGCGCGCTGAGAAACAGCTCCATCAGCGCGCCAACCTCGTCGGCGGGGCGCTGCCAGTTCTCGCTGGAGAAGGCGAACAGGGTCAGCACCTCGACCCCGGCATCGGCGCACACCTTGATGACCGCGCGCACCGCATCGACGCCGGCCTTGTGTCCGGCGACGCCCGGCAGCAAACGTTTTTTCGCCCAGCGATTATTGCCATCCATGATGATGGCAACGTGCCGCGGCACCGCCGCAAGCGACTCGGAGACTGTCTTATCCATGACCTTAGCGACCGTTAAACGGCCATCAAATCCGCTTCTTTCTGCTTTACGGCCACTTCGATCTCGGCGACAAACTTGTCGGTCAGCTTCTGGATATCATCGGCGGCACGACGCTCCTCGTCCTCGCTGATTTCCTTCTCCTTGACCAGGTCTTTCAACTGGCTCAGGGCGTCACGACGGATATTGCGCACGGCCACACGGCCATCTTCTGCCGCATCGCGAGCCTGCTTGGTGAAACCGCGACGGGTCTCTTCGGTCAGGGCCGGCATGGAGATCAGCAGCAACTCACCCAGGTTGGTCGGGTTGAAGCCCAGGCCGGAGCTCTGGATCGCCTTGTCCACGGCGGCCAGCATGTTGCGCTCGAACGCCACCACCTGCAGGGTGCGGGCATCCTTGACGGTGACGTTGGCCACCTGGTTCAAGGGGGTGTCGGCGCCGTAGTACGGCACCATCACGCCACCGAGAATGCTCGGATGCGCCTGGCCGGTGCGGATGCGGCTGAAGGCATGAACCAGCGACTCCAGGCTCTTCTGCATGCGGACTTGGGCGTCTTTCTTGATCTCGTTGATCATTGTTTGTTCTCCTCGATCAGGGTTCCCTCGGCACCGCCAAGGACAATATTCAGCAAAGCGCCCGGCTTGTTCATATTGAACACCCGCAGCGGCATATTGTGGTCACGGCACAGGCAAATGGCGGTCAGATCCATCACCCCCAGCTTGCGGTCGAGCACCTCGTCATAGCTCAGGTGCTCGAACTTCTCGGCATGCGGGTCCTTGAATGGATCGGCGGTGTACACGCCATCCACCTTGGTTGCCTTGAGCACCACATCGGCATCGATCTCGATGGCGCGCAGGCAGGCGGCCGAGTCGGTGGTAAAGAACGGGTTGCCGGTGCCGGCGGCAAAAATCACCACCTCGCCCACTTTCAGGTGGCGCATGGCCTTGCGCCGATCATAGTGATCGGTCACCCCAACCATGGAAATCGCTGACATCACCAGGGCCGGGATGTTCGAGCGCTCCAGGGCATCACGCATGGCCAGGGCGTTCATCACGGTGGCGAGCATACCCATATGGTCGCCCGTGACCCGGTCCATGCCGGCGGCGCTCAGCGCGGCACCGCGGAACAGGTTGCCGCCGCCAATCACCAGGCCGACCTGCACGCCGATGCCAACCAGTTGGCCGACTTCCAGGGCCATGCGATCGAGCACCTTGGGGTCGATGCCGAACTCTTCCGAGCCCATCAAGGCCTCGCCGCTAAGTTTGAGCAAAATGCGTTTATAGCGAGGTTGACGACCACTCACCTGCTGAGCCATTGCGTATCTCTCCTGCGGCGTTTGCATATTGCGCAGGCCCTGAGGCCTGCGCACGAATAAAATCTTGGGCGCGCTACGAAAGCGCCGACAGCATCTGGTGCCATGTGACACACAAACGCCGGGGGAGTTTCAGCCCGATTCGCCTCCCCGCTTTGTAAAAGAGGCCGCTCGCGTGAGCGGGCAGCCTCTTGGGTGCGACAGTATGAACCGTCTTACTGCTTGCTGGCAGCCAGCTGGGCAGCAACTTCTTCAGCAAAGTTGTCGACCGGCTTCTCGATGCCGTCGCCCACTTTGAAGTAGGTGAAGGAAACGATTTCAGCGCCGCCCTGCTTGGCCAGCTCACCGACCTTGATGTCTGGGTTCTTGACGAACGCCTGCTCTACCAGGCTGGCTTCGGCGAGGAACTTGCTGATCCGGCCCTTGACCATGTTCTCAACAATATTCTCTGGCTTGCCTTTGATTTTTTCTTCGTTGAGGCTCAGGAACACGGCTTTCTCGCGCTCGATGGCTTCAGCGGAAACCTGCGAAGGCAGCAGGAACTCTGGGTTGCTGGCCGCGACGTGCATGGCGATGTCTTTAGCCAGCTCGACGTTGCCGCCCTTGAGTACAACCACAACACCGATCTTGTTGCCGTGCAGGTAGGAACCCAACACGTCGCCTTCGATACGGGCCAGACGACGGATGTTGACGTTTTCACCGCACTTGGCCACCAGGGCCAGACGCGCTTCTTCCTGGGCCGCGATCAGCGGAGCAACGTCAGTCAGTTGCTCAGCGAAGGCTTTCTCGACGCTGGCAGCAACGAAGTTCTTGAAATCGTCCTGCAGGGCCAGGAAGTCGGTCTGCGAGTTGACCTCAATGATCACGGCAGCCTTGCCGTCTTCCTTGATGCTGATCGCGCCTTCAGCCGCGACGTTGCCAGCCTTCTTGGCGGCCTTGATGGCGCCGGAGGCACGCATGTCGTCGATGGCTTTTTCGATGTCGCCGCCAGCCTTGGTCAAGGCCTTCTTGCAATCCATCATGCCTTCGCCGGTACGCTCACGCAGTTCTTTAACCAACGCTGCAGTAATCTCTGCCATTTGAAAATTCCTCTTGGATAGGTTTTAAACCATTCCACCCGCGTTCACGGGCGTTAAATTCTTCAGCCATTCACTGGCAGCCGGTTATCCAACACAACGACGCCAATAAATGGTTTTCGAGGTGGCAAAAAGGGGGCCAAGCCCCCTTTTTGCGTACTGAGTAAACGCTAGGCGTTAATTACTCAGCCTTCAGCCGCTTCAGCAGCAGGCGCTTGCTCGGCGAACTCTTCGGTCGCGCCGCCAGCATTGCTACGGCCACGGATTACCGAGTCAGCCATGGCACCCATGTACAGCTGAATGGCGCGAATGGCGTCATCGTTACCTGGGATGATGTAGTCAACGCCTTCCGGGCTGCTGTTGGTATCGACGATGCCGATAACCGGGATGCCCAGCTTGTTGGCTTCGGTGATAGCAATGCGCTCGTGGTCAACGTCGATCACGAACAGTGCGTCCGGCAGACCGCCCATGTCCTTGATACCACCCAGGCTGCGATCCAGTTTTTCCAGATCACGGGTGCGCATCAGGGCTTCTTTCTTGGTCAGCTTGGTGAAAGTGCCGTCCTGGGACTGAACTTCCAGATCACGCAGACGCTTGATCGAGGCGCGGATGGTTTTGTAGTTGGTCAGCATGCCGCCCAACCAGCGATGATCGACGTACGGCGAACCGCAACGTGCAGCTTCTTCAGCCACGATCTTGCCGGCGGAACGCTTGGTGCCAACGAACAGAATCTTGTTTTTGCCCGAGGCCAGCTTCTCAACGAAAGACAGTGCTTCGTTGAACATTGGCAGGGTTTTTTCCAGGTTGATGATGTGGATCTTGTTGCGCGCGCCGAAAATGTACTTGCCCATTTTCGGATTCCAGTAACGGGTCTGGTGGCCGAAGTGGACACCGGCCTTGAGCATATCGCGCATATTGACTTGGGACATGATAGTTCCTTGATAAGTCGGGTTAGGCCTCCACGCATCCCAATGACCAACCCTCCAGAACCAGTCTTGAAGGCACCCAGGTCACCGTGTCGATACGTGTGTGGGGTTAATGCTTTGCCGGGCTGGCCCGTAAAGCGGCGCACTTTATAGCACACCAGCGCGGCGCAAGCTAGCCGCAGAACACACTGAGAGTCATAGCGAGTTACGCGTCGCGCTTATGGCAGGCGTCACGAGCTGCTAATATGCGGGCCTTTTCCGCCTGCAACAGAGACCCTGCTATGACCGTCACGATCAAGACGCCCGCTGAAATCGAGAAAATGCGCGTCGCCGGCCGCCTGGCCGCCGAGGTGCTGGAAATGATCGGCGAGCACGTCAAGCCGGGGGTAACCACCGAAGAGCTGGACCGCATCTGCCACGACTATATCGTCAACGTCCAGCAGGCCATTCCCGCGCCGCTCAACTACAAGGGCTTCCCCAAATCGATCTGCACCTCGATCAACCATGTGGTCTGCCACGGCATTCCCAATGACAAGCCGCTGAAAGAAGGCGACGTGCTGAACATCGACATCACCGTGATCAAGGACGGCTACCACGGCGACACCAGCAAGATGTTCATGGTCGGCAAGGTCAGCGAATGGGCCGAGAAACTCGCCCGCGTCACCCAGGAGTGCATGTACAAGGGCATCGCCCTGGTGCGTCCCGGCGCGCGCCTGGGCGACATCGGCGAGGTGATCCAGAAACACGCGGAGAAAAACGGCTACTCGGTGGTGCGCGAATACTGCGGCCACGGCATCGGCGCGGTGTTCCATGAAGAGCCGCAAGTGCTGCACTACGGCCGCGCCGGCACCGGCATGGAACTCAAGGAAGGCATGACCTTCACCATCGAGCCGATGATCAACCAGGGCCGCGCCGAAACCCGCACCCTGGGCGACGGCTGGACCGCCATCACCAAGGACCGCAAGCTCTCCGCCCAGTGGGAACACACCATCCTGGTGACCGCCGACGGCTACGAGATCTTCACCCTGCGCAGCGACGACACCCTGCCGCGCAGCGCCCCGGCCGGCCAGCCGGCCTGATCGCTTCTTTATAAGGAAGGCCGCCGCATGCCGCAGGTTGATCCCGAGTTGTTTGACCGCGGCCAGTTCCAGGCGGAGCTGGCGCGCAAACCCAGCCCCATCGCGGCCTTTAAGAAGGCCCTGCGGCAGATTGATGAGGTGCTCAACGCGCGCTTCATGGGCAATCGCGACATTCGCCGCCTGATCGAGGATCGCGCCTGGTGCATCGACCAGATCCTGCGCGAAGCCTGGGAGCGCCTCAACTGGAGCAAGCAGGCGGCCATCAGCCTGGTGGCCGTTGGCGGTTATGGTCGCGGCGAACTGCATCCGCACTCGGACATCGACCTGCTGATCCTGCTGGAACACGAGGATCAGGAGCTGTTTCGCGACTCGATCGAGCAGTTTCTCATGCTGCTCTGGGACATCGGCCTGGAAGTCGGGCAGAGCGTGCGCTCGGTGGCCGAATGCGCCGACGAGGCCCGCGCCGACCTGACCGTCATCACCAATCTGATGGAAAGCCGCACCATTGCCGGCCCCGAGCACCTGCGCCAGCGCATGCTGGAGGTCACCAGCCCGCAGCAGATGTGGCCCAGCAAGCATTTCTTCCTGGCCAAACGCGACGAGCAGCACGCCCGCCACGCCAAGTACAACGACACCGAGTACAACCTGGAGCCCAACGTCAAAGGCTCCCCCGGCGGCCTGCGCGACATTCAGACCATCCTCTGGATCGCCCGCCGTCAGTTCGCCACCCTCAATCTGCACGCCCTGGCCTCCCAGGGCTTTCTGATTGAAAGCGAATTCAGCCTGCTGGCCGCCTCCCAGGACTTTCTCTGGAAGGTGCGCTACGCCCTGCACATGCTCGCTGGGCGCAGCGAAGACCGCCTGCTGTTTGATCACCAGCAGAAGATCGCCGGCCTGCTCGGTTTCAGCGACGCCAACGGCAAGCTGGCCGTCGAGCAACTGATGCAGAAGTATTACCGCGCCGTGATGGCGGTGGCCGAGCTGAATGACCTGATCATGCAGCACTTCGAAGAAGTGATCCTGCGGCACAACGACAACCAGCCGGCGCAGCCGCTCAACACGCGTTTCCAGGTGCGCAACGGCTTCCTCGAAGTCACCCACCCGAACGTGTTCAAACGCACGCCTTTTGCCATTCTGGAAATCTTCGTGCTGCTCGCCCAACACCCGGAAGTGCGCGGCGTGCAGGCCGACACCATCCGCCGGCTGCGCGAGAGCCGCACACTGATCGACGACGACTTCCGTCGCGACATCCGCAACACCAGCCTGTTTATCGAGTTGTTCAAGTCCGCCGAGGGCATCCACCGCAACCTGCGACGGATGAACCGCTACGGCATCCTCGGCCGCTACCTGCCGGAGTTCGGCCTGATCGTCGGGCAGATGCAGCACGACCTGTTCCACATCTACACGGTCGATGCGCACACCCTGAACCTGATCAAGCACCTGCGCAAACTGGGCAAGCCTGGGGTCAGCGAGAAGTTTCCGCTGGCCAGCAAACTCATGGGCACCCTGCCCAAGCCCGAGCTGATCTACCTCGCCGGCCTCTATCACGACATCGGCAAGGGCCGTGGCGGCGACCACTCGGAACTCGGCGCGGTGGATGCCGAGGCCTTCTGCCAGCGTCACCAGCTGCCCCTGTGGGACTCGCGTCTGATCGTCTGGCTGGTGCAAAACCATCTGGTGATGTCCACCACCGCGCAGCGCAAGGACCTCTCCGACCCGCAGGAAATCAACGACTTCGCCCGCCTGGTGGGCGACCAGACGCGCCTCGATTACCTCTACGTGTTGACCGTGGCCGACATCAACGCCACCAACTCGACCCTGTGGAACTCCTGGCGCGCCAGCCTGTTGCGCCAGTTGTACACCGAGACCAAGCGCGCCCTGCGCCGCGGCCTGGAAAACCCGCTGGACCGCGAAGAGCAGATCCGCCAGACGCAAACCGCGGCCATCGACATCCTAGTGCGCAACGGCAACGACCAGGACGAGGCCGAGCAGCTCTGGTCGCAACTGGGCGATGACTACTTCCTGCGCCACACCGCCAACGATGTCGCCTGGCACACCGAGGCCATCCTCCAGCACCCGGCCGACGCCGTACCGCTGGTGCTGATCAAGGAAACCACCCAGCGCGAGTTCGAGGGCGCCACCCAGATATTCATCTACGCCCCCGACCAGCATGACTTCTTCGCCGTGACGGTGGCCGCCATGGACCAGCTCAACCTGAGCATCCATGACGCGCGCATCATCACCTCGTCCAGCCAGTTCACCCTCGACACCTACATCGTCCTGGATGCTGACGGCGGCTCGATTGGCGACAACCCGGCGCGCATTCTGGAAATTCGCCAGGGCCTGGTGGACGCCTTGAAAAACCCGGACGACTACCCGGCGATCATCCAGCGGCGCGTGCCGCGCCAGCTCAAGCACTTCGCCTTCGCCCCGCAGGTGAGCATCCACAACGATGCCCAGCGCCCGGTCACCGTGTTGGAAATCACCGCACCGGACCGTCCAGGCTTACTGGCACGCATCGGCAAGATCTTTCTCGACTTCGATCTGTCACTGCAAAATGCCAAGATTGCCACCCTGGGCGAGCGGGTCGAAGACGTGTTCTTCGTCACCGATGCCAAGCACCAGCCACTGGCCGACGCGGAACTCTGCGCGCGCCTGCAGGCCGCCCTCACCGCTCAATTGTCAGACGCCAACGGCCCGACCGGCGGCGCAACCACCATTCGCTTTTAGGAAGCTGCACCACCGATGAACAGCGCTCTGAACCAACTGCAACCCTACCCGTTCGAGAAACTGCGCGCGCTGCTGGCCGGCGTGCAGCCGGCTGCCGACAAGAGCGCCATTGCCCTGTCGATTGGCGAACCCAAGCACCGCTCGCCGGCGTTTGTCGCTGAAGCGTTGGCCAGCAACCTCGAACAACTGGCGGTGTACCCCACCACTCTCGGCCTGCCGGTGCTGCGCGAAGCGATCCGCGACTGGTGCCAGCGCCGTTTCGGCGTGCCCACTGGCTGGCTGGACGCCGCGCGCCATGTGCTGCCAGTCAATGGCACCCGCGAAGCCCTGTTCGCCTTTACCCAGGCCGTGGTTGATCGCCAGGACGACGCCCTGGTGCTCAGCCCCAATCCGTTCTATCAAATCTACGAAGGCGCGGCCCTGCTCGCCGGCGCCAAGCCGCACTACCTGCCATGCCTGGCTGAGAATGGCTTCAACCCAGACTTCGACGCCGTCAGCGCCGACACCTGGCAACGCTGCCAGATTCTGTTTCTGTGCTCGCCCGGCAACCCAACCGGCGCACTGATTCCCCTGGCGACCCTGGAAAAGCTGATTGCCCTGGCCGACCAGTACGACTTTGTGATCGCCGCCGACGAGTGCTACAGCGAGCTGTACTTCGACGAGCAGCAGCCACCGGCCGGCCTGCTCAGCGCCTGCGTCAGCCTCGGGCGCAGCGATTTCAAGCGCTGCGTGGTGTTCCACAGCCTGTCCAAGCGCTCCAACCTGCCCGGCCTGCGTTCCGGCTTCGTGGCCGGTGACGCCGAGATCCTCAAGGGTTTCCTGCTCTATCGCACCTACCACGGCTGCGCCATGTCGCTGCCGACCCAGTTGGCCAGCGCCGCCGCCTGGAACGATGAAGAGCACGTGCGCGCCAACCGCGACCTGTACCGCGCCAAATACGCCGCCGTGCTGGACATCCTCAGCCCCGTGCTGGACGTGCAGCGCCCCGACGGCGGCTTCTACCTGTGGGCCAAGGTTGCGGGAGACGACGCCGCGTTCACCCGCGCGCTGTTCGCCCAGGAGCACGTCACCGTAGTGCCCGGCTCCTACCTGTCGCGCGAGGTGAACGGTTTCAACCCTGGCGCCGGGCGCATCCGCATGGCCCTGGTCGCGCCGCTGGCCGAGTGCATCGAAGCCGCCCAGCGCATTCGCCACTTTATTCAGAGCCAGCCGGCATGAGCATTACCCTCTACGGCATCAAGGCCTGCGACACCATGAAGAAAGCCCGCACCTGGCTCGACGAGCACGGCGTGAGCTACGTTTTTCACGACTACAAAGTCAGCGCCATCGACAGCGTCAACCTGCACAAGTGGTGTGACGAACATGGCTGGGAGAAAGTCCTCAACCGTGCCGGCACGACCTTTCGCAAGCTGGATGACGCAGCCAAAACTGATCTTGACCAAGACAAGGCCATCAGCCTGATGCTGGCCCAGCCGTCGCTGATCAAACGCCCGGTGCTGGATCTCGGCGAGCGCACCCTGCTCGGCTTCAAGGCGGAACTCTACGCCCAGGCGCTGGCCTGAATTACGCCAAGCCCACAGAATTGATCAACTCCAGAATTGACGCACTAAGGAAACCCAGCATGTCACAACAACTGTTCAGCCTGGCCTTCGGGGTCGGCACACAAAACCGTCAAAGCAACTGGCTGGAAGTCTTCTACGCCCAACCGCTGCTCAATCCCTCGGCCGAACTGCTGGCCGCCATCGCGCCGATTCTCGGCTACAACGGCGGCAATCAGGCCATCAGCTTCAGCACCAGCCAGGCCGAGAAACTGGCCGACGCGCTCAAGCCCATCGACGCCCTGCAGGCCGCCCTGCTGACCCGCCTGGCAGAAAGCGAGAAGCCGCTGGTCGCCACCCTGTTGGCCGATGATGCCGCCCTGACCTCAACGCCTGAGGCCTACCTCAAGCTGCACCTGCTGTCGCACCGCCTGGTTAAACCCCACGGCCTGAACCTCACCGGCATTTTCCCGCTGCTGCCGAACGTGGCCTGGACCAGCCAGGGCGCCATCGACCTCGGCGAGCTGGCCGAACGTCAACTGGAAGCCCGCCTGCGTGGCGAGCTGCTGGAAGTCTTCTCGGTCGACAAGTTCCCGAAAATGACCGACTACGTGGTGCCGAACGGCGTGCGTATCGCTGACGCCGCGCGCCTGCGCCTGGGCGCCTATGTCGGCGAAGGCACCACCGTGATGCACGAAGGCTTTATCAACTTCAACGCCGGCACTGCCGGCCCCGGCATGATCGAAGGCCGTGTGTCGGCCGGCGTATTCGTCGGCAAAGGCTCTGACCTGGGCGGCGGTTGCTCGACCATGGGCACCCTGTCCGGTGGCGGCAGCATCGTCATCAGCGTGGGCGAAGGCTGCTTGATCGGCGCCAACGCCGGCATTGGCATCCCCCTGGGCGACCGCAACACCGTGGAGTCGGGTCTGTACATCACCGCCGGCACCAAGGTGGCGCTGCTGGATGCCGACAACCAGTTGGTCAAGGTGGTCAAGGCGCGCGAACTGGCCGGCCAGACCGACCTGCTGTTCCGCCGCAACTCACAAACCGGCGCCGTGGAATGCAAAACCCACAAGTCGGCCATTGAGCTGAACGAAGCCCTGCACGCCCACAACTAAAAAGTTGGTTTAACGCGGCTGCGCTCGCCCATACTGCGTTGCAACAAGGCTCGGACGCTCATTTACACCAGTAAACTCCGCGTCCTCGCCTTCTTGCGCCTTGTCTGGACTTCGCTCGCAACGCGTTAAACTCAACTTTTCGCCTGATGACTTCTAGAAACACCATGCCCCTTACCTCTCCCTGGCGTTGCGACTTTCCGGCCCTCGCCGCGTTCGCCAGCGAAGGCCAGACTTATCTGGACAGCGCCGCCACGGCGCAAAAGCCGCAGGCGATGATTGCGGCGCTGTCCGACTATTACCAACGCGGTGCCGCCAATGTACACCGCGCCCAGCACCTGCCCGGCGAGCGCGCCACCCGCGCCTTCGAGACCGTGCGCGAGCAAGTTGCCCGCTGGCTGAACGCCGCCAGCGCCGAGCAGATCATCTTCACCCGCGGCAGCACCGAAGCCCTCAACCTGCTGGCTTACGCGCTGGAACAGCAGTTCCAGGCGGGTGACGAGATCGTTATCAGCGCCCTCGAACACCACGCCAACCTGCTGCCCTGGCAACAGCTGGCCCAGCGTCGCCAACTCAAGCTGGTGGTGCTGCCACTCGATCAGCACGGCGACATCGACCTCGGCGCCGCCGCCCAACTGATCGGCCCGCGTTGCCGACTGCTGGCCGTCAGCCAACTGTCCAACGTGCTCGGCCGTTGGCTGCCGCTGCCGGCCTTGCTGGCTCTGGCCAAGGCCCAGGGCGCGCTGACCGTGGTCGACGGAGCCCAGGGCGCCGTGCATGGCCGCCCGGACTTGCAGGCGCTGGGCTGCGACTTCTATGTGTGCTCCGCCCACAAGCTCTACGGCCCGGACGGCGTCGGTGTGCTCTATGGCCGGCCCGAGGCCCTGGCGCGCCTGAACCATTGGCAGTTCGGTGGCGAGATGGTGCAAGACTGCGACTACCAGCAGGCGCACTTTCGCCCCGCGCCCCTGGGCTTCGAGGCCGGCACCCCGCCGATTGCCGGGGTGCTTGGCCTGGGCGCCAGCCTCGCCTACCTGGATCGCCTGGATGCCCACGCCGTGGCCGCCCACGAAGCGGCCCTGCACCAGCAACTGCTGGCCGGCCTCAACGCTCGCACCGGCATCCAGTTGCTCGGCACCCCACAGGTGGCCCTGGCCTGTTTCAGCGTGGCCGGCGTACACCACAGCGATCTGGCCCAACTGCTCTGCGAGCAAGGCATCGCCGTGCGCGCCGGCCAGCACTGCGCCATGCCCCTGCTGGCCAGCCTTGGCCTGGGCGGCGCGGTTCGCGTGTCCCTGGGTTTGTACAACGACGGCGGTGATCTCGAACGCTTCTTCAACGCCCTGGATCAAGCCCTGGAGCTGCTGCAATGAGCCTGCCGGCGGCGGCCAGCGAAGCCCTGCAAGCGTTCGCCGCCTGCCCCGGCTGGGACCAGCGCGCACGCCTGCAAATGCACTGGGGTGAGCGCCTTGAGCCGTTGAGTGCCGAGCAGTGTAGTGACGAACATCGAGTCCATGGCTGTGCCAGCCAGGTGTGGCTGCTGGCCGAGCGGCGCGACAACCGCTGGTACTTTCAGGCGGCCAGCGACGCCCGCCTGCTGCGCGGCTTGCTGGCCCTGCTGCTGGCGCGGGTCAATGGCCTGACAGCGGCCGAACTGGCGACCGTCGATCCGCTCGACTGGTTCACCCAACTAGGCCTGGGCCGCCAGCTTTCGCCATCGCGCAGCAATGGCTTGAATGCCGTACTGCAACGCATGCGCGAACTGACAGACCGCTGAAAAACGACCTGCGTTGGCATTGCGGCGCTAGCCTTGACTGCATCGCCAACGGGCTTCAGCGTCAACTAATCACCCAACTTGGCCTTGGCCCGCTCCGACGGTCGCCGCGTGCCGGCCACCAGGCGGTCCACGGCCTTGGCGGCAGCGACCATGCCGAACGTGGCGGTCACCATCATCACCGCACCAATCCCACCGGCGCAGTCCAGGCGCACGCTCTGGCCGTCAAAGCGCTTTTGCAGGCAGATGCTGCCGTCCTCCTTTGGATAGCGCAGTTGCTCGCTGGAAAACACGCAGACCACGCTGTAATTGCGTCCCGGCGTGCGCGAAAAGCCGTAGTCGCGGCGCAGCAACGAGCGCACCGAGGAGGCCAGCGGGTCATTGAACACCTTGTTCAAGTCGGCCACCTGGATCTGCGTCGGGTCCAACTGACCGCCGGCACCGCCGGTGGCGATGATGCGAATCTTGCGCAGCTTGCACCAGGAGATCAGCGCCGCCTTGGCCGCCACGCTGTCGATACAATCGACCACGCAATCCAGCTCGGGGGTGATGTACTCGGCCATGGTCTCGCGGGTGACGAAATCCGCCACCGCATGCACCACGCAGGCCGGGTTGATGGCACGGATGCGCTCGGCCATCACCTCGACCTTGGCCCGCCCGACAGTATCGGTCAGGGCCTGGATCTGTCGATTGCTATTGCTGATGCACACATCATCGAGGTCAAACAGGGAAATCTCGCCCACCCCCGAACGTGCCAGGGCCTCGGCCACCCAGGAGCCCACGCCGCCAATCCCCACCACCGCCACATGGGCCGCAGCCAGGCGCTCGGCGCCTGCGCGGCCGTACAGCCGGGCCACGCCGGCAAACCGCAGTTCATCAATACTCATGCCGCCACCTCAAAAATCAGCCGGCGATTATAAGGCCGAGCGACCGGCAGCAGGCGAGATAAGTCTGCCCGCGATAACCGCTAGCAGGCCGCTAAACGGCTGCCTATGGGCTGTTGGGGTTGCTCGCTTGACGAGCACAACACCGGGCAACAAGGGCAAATCGACCTACCTGAGACCTGGCTTCAGCCCGAGCCGCCCTGATTGACCCAGTGGGTTAATCGTCGAGACCGCGCAGCAACCGGCCGATCAGATCCAGCGGGTAACCGCGATAGGCGAGAAAGCGCCCCTGCTGGGCACGTTCGCGAGCATCCACAGGTAACTGGCCGAACTTGCGCTGCCAGACATTGCGCAATTGTTCGCTCCAGTCGATTTCGGCTTCGTTCAGCGCCTGCTCGATGGCCTCGCGGGGTAAGCCGCGCTGGGCCAGCTCTTCACGAATACGCAGGGGGCCGTGACCGCCGCGGGCGCGGCTGGCGACAAAGCTGTGCAGGTAGCGTGCCTCGCACAACAGGCCCTGCTCGGTCAGGCGATCCAGGGCGGCATCGATCAACTCGTCCGCCGCACCACGCTGGCGCAACTTGCGCGTCAGCTCTACCCGACCATGTTCACGCCGGGCCAGCAGATCCATGGCCACCCGCCGCACGGCAGCGGGGTTATCCAGCAACAGCGTCATGGTCTTGCTCAGACGTCGGCGTCAGCCAGGTCTTCCAGCGCCTCGCTCTTGGCGGGCGCCGAGGCCACCAGCAGCTTGTCGCGAATCAACTGCTCGACGGTGCGGGCCACATCGGGGTTGTCTTCCAGGTACTTGGCCGAGTTGGCCTTGCCCTGACCGATCTTGCTGCCCTGGTAGCTGTACCAGGCGCCGGACTTCTCCAGCAGGCCCAGTTGCACGCCGAGGTCGATGATCTCGCCGTTACGGTAAATACCCTTGCCGTAGAGAATCTGGAATTCGGCCTGGCGGAACGGCGGCGCTACCTTGTTCTTCACCACCTTGACGCGGGTTTCGCTGCCAACCACTTCGTCGCCTTCCTTGACCGCGCCGGTGCGACGGATATCCAGGCGCACCGAGGCGTAGAACTTCAGGGCGTTACCGCCGGTGGTGGTTTCCGGACTGCCGAACATCACGCCGATCTTCATGCGGATCTGGTTGATGAAAATCACCAGACAATTGGCGTTCTTGATGTTGCCGGTAATCTTGCGCAGCGCCTGGCTCATCAGACGAGCCTGCAGGCCAACGTGCATGTCGCCCATTTCGCCTTCGATCTCGGCCTTGGGCACCAGGGCGGCCACCGAGTCGACGATGATCACGTCGACGGCATTGGAACGCACCAGCATGTCGGTAATTTCCAGGGCCTGCTCGCCGGTATCCGGCTGCGATACCAGCAGGTCATCGACATTCACCCCAAGCTTGCCGGCGTAGTCCGGGTCCAAGGCATGTTCGGCATCGACGAAGGCACAAGTGGCGCCCAGCTTCTGCGCCTCGGCGATCACCGACAGGGTCAGAGTGGTTTTACCCGAGGACTCCGGGCCGTAGATCTCGACGATCCGGCCTTTGGGCAAACCGCCAATGCCCAAGGCAATATCCAGCCCCAGGGAACCGGTGGAAATGGCTGGAATCGCCTGGCGCTCATGGTCGCCCATGCGCATCACGGCGCCCTTGCCGAATTGCTTTTCAATCTGACCCAGGGCTGCCGCCAGCGCGCGCTTCTTGTTCTCGTCCATTTCCATCCTCACGTGATCAAAGGGAGCCAACCGCTCGCCAACAACTGTATAAGTAGACAGTAGTATTCCACAAGGCAAGTCACTCGCCTACCCCTGTCAGGGTTTTTCTCCTGCCGTCAGTCGGAGCACGCCCTGCAGCGCGCGCTCAACCGTTTGCCGGCGCACCGCCTGGCGATCACCGGCAAACTGACAGCGCCGGCTAGACACCTGCTGATCGTCGCCCCAGGCCAGCCAGACCGTGCCCACCGGCTTCTCCGCCGAGCCACCATCCGGCCCGGCCACGCCGCTGACCGCCACGGCAAAACGCGCGCCGCTGCGCTGCTGGGCACCGCGTACCATGGCCTCAACCACCTCTTGACTGACCGCGCCAACGCGCTCAAACAACTCGGCCGGCACGCCCAGCTGCACGGTTTTCTGGCGGTTGGAATAGGTCACGTAGCCGGCCTCGAACCAGGCCGAGCTGCCGGCAATACGGGTAATCGCCTCGGCAATGCCGCCGCCGGTGCAGGACTCGGCGGTGCAAACCTGAGCCTTGGCCAACAACAACTGCCGCCCCAGTTCGGCCGCCAGTTGCTCGAGAGGGTGCTGGTTAACGCTCATGGCCACTCCAGAATTCAGCCTGAATCTCAACTCGCAGCTATTAAGCACCGTGCTTTCGACACTCAACCCACGCGCAACTCGTTGATCAACTCTGGATGGCGCCCCAGAATTTTGAACAGCTGCACCAAGGGTTGCGGCGCTTCTGTGCTGCCTCGCTCGTAACGAGAAAACGCATTAGGCCCACCACCGAACAGCTCAGCGGCCTCGCGCTGGCTCAAGTGCAATTGCTTACGCACATTACGAATTAACTCTTGATTACCGTCTTGCGCGTTAACCTGCTGGCGGAACTCGTTCATGGCACGCATCACACGCTCGCTTTCAGCAGGCCCTGTCAGGGACTCACCACAGGCATCGCACCAGTCAGCCATTACAGCAGTAACTTGGATGGTTTGCCCTTTGTAGGTGAAGGGCATGTCGCGGGTGCCGTAAACCAGTGCCGCCCCGCCGCATACTGGACATTTCATGGTCACTTCTCCTTGAAGGATACGATCAGCAGATCGGCCACCAGCGTGAACTTCAGATACACCTGCCCAAATTCGCTTTCGGGTCGGTAAACGTCCTGCCAGTTAGTATGATCCGCATAGGTTGTCATGCTTTTGAAAAAGTCGCGGCTGGTCAGGGTGCCGATCACGCCCAGCATATCGGCTACCTCCATGCCCAGCTCAGCGCCCCCTTCTAGGGCCACGCGAGTGAAGCGATAACGCTGCTCAGCTACGGCCTGCTTCACCAGCTCAAGCTTAAAATGGGGTTTGCGCTTTTCCATACGACACAAAATAACCTTTTAGGTTAATTTCATCAAGGTGGATTTACATGAAAAAGGACGGACAAACGCAACTGCGCGATCAGCTCCTCTCGGGGAAAGCTTCCAGGCCCACAGCACCGGCTGACCACGAATATTTGTAAGCGCTCCACAAACCCCGCCTCTCAATAAGCGGGGTTGATGCCTACAGTGGCATCGCGGGCGGGCAGTTCCATGGCAACAGTGCGTTGTAATCCTCGACGCTATTGGCCTGCGGCAGGCGTTCGAGGACATAGCGCAGCCAGGCGTAGGGCTCCTGGCCGTTGGCCTTGGCGGTTTCCACCAGGCTATAGAGTTGGGCGCTGGCGGTCGCGCCCTTGGGCGTGTCGCTGAACAGCCAGTTCTTGCGGCCGATGACGAAGGGCCGGATCGCGCGCTCGGCGGCATTGTTGTCGATCGGCAGGTGGCCAGCCTCGATGTAGCGTTCGAGTCGGCTCCAGTTGCGGGCCAGGTAGCTCAGTGCCTTACCCAAGGCATTCTGCGCCGTGACCTGGGGCAGGGTTTTCTCCAGCCAGGTCTTGAGCTGCTCGAGGAGTGGCTGGCTGTGCTGTTGGCGGCCCCGGTGACGCTGCTCAGCGCTGGCATCCTTGAGTTCGCGCTCGATGCCGTAGAGCTTGTTGATCAGCCCCAGCGCGATGTCGGCACGCCCGGTTTTGCCCTTGGGTTGCACCTTTTGCGCCTCGATAAATTTACGTCGCGCATGCGCCCAGCAGGCCAGACGTTCGATACCGTCCTGTGCGGCCACGGCGTTGTAACCGGCGTAATCGTCGGTCATCAGGTAGCCGCGATAACCATCGAGCAGGCGCAGTGGCACCTCCTGCGCACGGCTGGTTGTGTAGTCGAAGAGGATCACTGGTTTGTCTGGCGGGCCGCCGGTCTGCACCCACATCCAGGATTGGCTGCTCGGGTCGCGCTCCGGCTCTTTGAGCACCTGTACGCGGGTTTCGTCGCAGTGGATCACGGGGCTGTCCAGCAGCGTGTCGCGCATCAGGTTGAGCACAGGCTGCAACTGCTCGCCGCAGCGGATCACCCAGCGCGCCAGGGTCTGCCGGGGGATGTCGATACCGTGACGGCTGAGCACTTTCTCGAAGCGATACAGCGGCAGGCCATCGGCATATTTGCTGGTCAGCAGCATGGCCAGCACGCTGGGGCTGGCCATGCTTTTCTCGAGCAGTTGAGCCGGCTTGTCGGCGGTCACCGGGGCGCTTTCGCAGCCCTGGCAGGCGTAGGTCTTGCGAACGTGGCGGATCACCCTGATTTGCATCGGAATGATGTCCAGTTGCTCGCTGGTTTCCTCGCCAATGACCTGCTTGCGGCAACCGCAGGCGCAGGTCAGTTCATGCTCTGGCAGCTCATGGGTGACCACCAACCGCGGCAACTCGGCCGGCAGCGGCGTGCGCTTGCCCCGGCGCTTGGTCGGTGCGCCGGCGTCTTCCTCGACCGTATCGAGCGGTGCTTCAGGCGTCGCTTCGGCCAGGTTTTCCGCTTCGTTGAAGATCTCCAACTGCGGTGAGTCCGGGTCGCTGCTCTGCTCGGATTTACGGCCAAATAGGCGCTGGATCAGCAGCGCATTCTGTTCACGCAACCGCTCGATCTGACCGTCCTTGTCCTTGGCCAATTCCTGCGCCGACGACAACAGCTCAGCGAGCAATTGCTTGAGCGCTGCGGGATCTTCAGGAAGGGTTTCGGGCATGGAAATCATGCCGTGGATTATACCGGTTTAGGCCACGAATCGCGGCGTCAACACCTGGTGCGGCCGGTTGCGCCACAGGTCGATACCGTCCAGCAACCAGTTCAGCTCCTGGGCCGTCAGCACGATCGCATCGTCGCCAGGCTGCGGATGCGACTTGAAGCGCTCAGCCTCCAACCGCTTGAGCCACAGGCAGAAGCCGTTGCGCTCCCAATACAAAATCTTCACTCGATTACGCGCGCGATTGAGGAAGACGAACAGCACGGGGTCGAAGACCGCCACCTTGATATCCAACTCGACCAGGGCGGTCAGGCCGTCAATGGATTTGCGGAAATCCACCGGCTTGGGGTAGAGGTAGACTTTTTCAACTTTAGCGTCGGGGCGCATCATGGCGGCTGGCTCCAGAAAGAAATCGGAGCACAGCATTGACTGGCCTGCGGATCATTTGAAGATGGGGTTTGTGGAGCGCTTAGTACGCCAGCGAAGCTGGCAGTTGATAAAGGGTGAAAGTCCCTGCGAGAAAAGTCATGGCGAGACACCTCGGCCCCGAGTCATGCGCCGGTCATCGCGAGGTGCCCGGTGAAGTGTTGAC
>Ga0209343_10000440_pt1 | contig 58372 bp, 59 predicted proteins | sample RifCSPlowO2_02_FD_184026 | JGI IMG/M metagenome (GOLD analysis project Ga0209343, IMG submission 184026) | Groundwater microbial communities from Rifle, Colorado - Rifle CSP2_plank lowO2_0.2 (SPAdes) (version 2) | ecosystem: Environmental > Aquatic > Deep subsurface > Groundwater | place...
GAATGGAAGTTCACTCGCGCCGACCTGAACGCCCTGATCGCACGGATGCGTTCACGCTACGCCGAAGCTCAGCACCTGAAGCTCGCGGCTTGAAAAATACGTGTGCGAACTTATGAAACGGAGTACTAAGGAACCTCTGATTAAGTCGTCATCCCCGCGTAGGCGGGGATCCAGCTTGTTGATTTGACTGGGTTTCCGCCTACGCGGAAACGACGAATGAGACTTAATCAGATGCTCCCTAACGATTAAGGTTAGATCGTGATCGCGAAGCGAGCCACGATCTGAACCGTTTGTTGGACGAGCCCGGTGGGGCCTCACAAACGCTATGCAAATATCTTCTCAATCCGGCCTCTCATTCAAGGGCCAAGACGCCCCGGATATTTTAAAAAGCCACTTCCGGCAAAACGGCAGCGCCGTTTTCCGCGCCTAAAGTGGCTGTTTTATGCGATTTCAGCCGATTTCAGAGTGCGAACAATAGGGGACGCACCACGGAATTTTCTTCAAAACGGTTTACTCGGCTACTGAGCTAATAGGGACAGCATCACAATTAAGTTCTTAAGCTGGAATCCCCCAACAATGCCCCTCTGAGTCCCCCCTTGACCGGATTAACGGGCCAGGGTCGAGTTGTCTTTCCACCGATAATTCGCGTCCGGGAGTGATTGGGGGAAAATCGCCCCTGAACCTTTAACATCGGCGGAAGGCGCTGCGCTGGTTTGCTGCCCAGTACACATGCCGCACCGCATCCTATAAGATGCGAGCCACCCGAAACCTTGGCTTCCCTATGTCGCCCCTTTTCGCCGATAAACAAACTCCGCGCATCCTGCTGGTCAAGACTTCGTCGCTGGGCGACGTGCTGCATAACCTGCCGGTGGTCAGCGACATCGTGCGCCATTTTCCGGACGCGCGCATCGACTGGCTGGTGGAAGAAAGTTTTACCGCGCTGCCCAAGCTGCATCCGGCGGTGCGCGATGTCATTCCGGTTGCGGTGCGGCGCTGGCGCGGCAAGCTGCTGAACACCTCCACATGGCAGGAAATTGCGGCGTTCCGCAGCGCGCTGGCGGCGCAACCTTACGACATCGCAATCGACACCCAGGGCCTGCTCAAGAGCGCGCTGCTGATGCGCGGCGCGCAGGGGCTGCGCTGCGGCTTCGACCGGGACAGCGCGCGCGAGCCGCTGGCGGCCAGCCTGTACCAGCGCACTTTTTCGGTCGCAAAAGGGCAGCATGCCGTCGAACGCAACCGCCAGCTCGCCGCGCAGGCGCTCGGCTATGCGCTGGAAGCGCCTGCCGATTACGGCATTCGCCCGCCCGCCATCGCCCGCCCCGGCTGGCTTGCACAGGAAGCTTATGCCGTGCTGCTGCATGCCACCAGCCGCGCCGATAAATTGTGGGACGAGCCAAACTGGATCGCGCTGGGGCGTTACCTACATGAGAAGAATATCCGCTGCATCCTGCCGTGGGGCAGCGATACCGAGCAGGCGCGCAGCCTGCGCCTCGCCGCAGCCATTCCCGACGCGGTAACGCCACCGCGCCTGAACCTGAACGAAGCGGCGGCGCTGCTCGGCGGCGCGCGGGCGGCGATCGGCGTGGACACCGGCCTGGCTCACCTCGCGGCGGCGCTGGGCGTGCCGACCGTCGGCATCTATACCGCCACCGACCCGGCGCTGACCGGCCTGTATGCGGGACGCTGCGCCGTCAACCTCGGCGGCATCGACCGCGCACCGGATGTCGCCGCCGTGATCGAAGCACTGCAAGGCATGGCGGCATGCTGAACCCGCGATTTTTTTACACCCTCGCGCTGTGGCTGCTGCTGCCGTACATCTTTTTGCGCCTGTTGTGGCGCGCGCGCAAACAGCCGGAATACCTGCATCACATCGGCGAGCGGTTCGGTTTTTATTCCGCACAAAGCGATAAGCCCATCATCTGGCTGCACACCGTATCGGTCGGCGAAACCCGCGCCGCGCAAAGCCTCGTCGAGCGCCTGCGCACCACTTATCCAGACCACCGGATATTGCTCACCCACACCACGCCGACCGGGCGTGCCGCGAGCGAGCAACTGTATGGCGACGATGTGCTGCGCGCCTATCTACCCTACGACTACCCGTTTGCGGTGAACCGCTTCCTGCGCCATTTCAGGCCGCGGCTCGGCATCCTGATGGAAACGGAAATCTGGTTCAACCTGATCCATGCCTGCGATGAAAACAATGTCCCGCTGCTGCTGCTGAATGCGCGCCTGTCGGAAAAATCCGCGCGCGGCTATGCGCGCTTTGCGCGGCTGACCCGCGACGCGCTGGGCGAACTCGCCGCCGTCGCCGCGCAGACCGCCGACGATGCCGCGCGCCTGAGCAGCCTCGGTGCGAAGAACGTTGCCGTGACCGGCAACCTCAAGTTCGACATAGCACCGCCGCCCGCCCTGCTGGATCTGGGCAGGCGATGGCGCGAACGGTTCGGCGCGGCGCGCAAAGTGTTTCTCGCCGCCAGCACCCGCGACGGCGAGGAGGCGCTGCTGCTCGACGCGCTGCAACAGGTGCATATTCCCGGCCTGCTGCTGGTGATCGTGCCGCGCCATCCGCAGCGTTTCGCCGAGGTCGCGGCATTGCTGGAACGTCGCGGCATCGCCTTCCGGCGCAGGAGCGAGCTGGGGCAAGACGGTGTCATCGCGCCGGAAATCGGGGTGGTGCTGGGCGACAGCATGGGCGAAATGTTCGCCTATTACGCCGCCGCCGACCTCGCCTTCGTTGGCGGCAGTCTGGTGCCCTGTGGCGGGCAGAACCTGATCGAGGCCTGCGCGGCGGGCGCGCCGGTGCTGATCGGCCCGCACACCTACAACTTCGCCGATGCAACAAGGCTGGCGGTCGAGGCAGGGGCGGCGATACAGGTGCAGGATGGCGGCGAACTGGCAGCAGAATTGCAGCGCCTGCTGGACAACACGGACGCGCTGCACGAAATGCAGCGGCGCTGCGCAGGATTTGTGGAGGCCAATCGTGGCGCGACTGCCAGGTCGCTGCAAATCGTGGCGTCGCTCGCAAAAAATTGATGCAGCTCATGAAGTCGGCAGTTTTTTTCGGCTAGAATCCGCTCTCCCAACCCTGCCGGAATAATTCGTGCTCATACGCATCCCCGTCAAGCAACTGCGCTTGGGCATGTTCATCCACGAGCTGTGCGGCTCCTGGATGGATCATCCGTTCTGGCGCGGCGCCTTTCTGCTGGACGATCCCGGCGATCTTAAAACCCTGCTGTCTACCGGCCTCAAGGAGGTATGGATAGACGATTCCAAGGGCCTGGGCGTCGAAGGCGGCGCAGACAGGGAAGAGGTCGCGGCGGAAATCGATAAAACGCTGGCTCAGGCCGACAAGGCGATCACCAAAGCGCGCCACGTCGATATCGCGCAAGAGGCCGCGCGCGCGATCAAGGTTTGCGCCAAGTCCAAGCAGGCCGTCACCACCATGTTCCACGAAGCGCGCATGGGCAAGGCGCTGAGCTCCAGCGATGCGTTGCCCATCGTCGAGGAGATTTCCACTTCGGTGATGCGCAACCCCGGCGCGCTGATCGGGCTGGCGCGCCTGAAGGACAAGGACGATTACACCTACATGCATTCGGTCGCGGTGTGCGCGCTGATGGTGTCCCTGGCCCGCACGCTGGGGCTGAACGACGAGCAGGCGCGCCAGGCCGGGCTGGCCGGACTGCTGCACGATGTCGGCAAGATGATGGTGCCCTTGAGCATTCTCAACAAACCGGGCAAGCTGACCGACGCCGAATTCGACAAGATGAAGAGCCACCCTGCCGAAGGGCACAAGATGCTGCTGGAAGGTATCGGCATCGGCGAGGTGGCGCTGGACGTGTGCCTGCATCACCACGAAAAGGTGGACGGCAGCGGCTACCCGGAGCGGCTCGCGGATCAGCAGATCAGTTTGTACGCAAAAATGGGCGCGGTGTGCGACGTGTATGACGCGATCACCTCGAACCGCCCCTACAAGAATGGCTGGGAACCCGCCGAATCGCTGCGCAAGATGGCGGAATGGAGCAAGGGGCATTTCGATACCACCATCTTCCACGCCTTCGTCAAGAGCGTCGGCATCTACCCGATCGGCTCGCTGGTCAGGCTGGAATCAGGCCATCTCGGCGTGATCGTCGATCAGACCGAAAAGTCGCTGCTCACGCCGATCCTGATGGTATTTTTTTCCATCCAGTCCAATTGCAGGATTACTCCCGAGCTGCTGGACCTGTCGAAGCCCGCCTGCAAGGACAAAATCGTCTCGCACGAAAACCCGGCCAAGTGGGACATCCATGACATCCAGGAATTATGGAGCGGCGTGGCCGTCGCGCCTTGGTAAGATTACGTGCCACGTGGTGACGCAATGCTCCCCGCTGGATGGCCGTCCGCTCAGTTGAGCGCGACAAACTGTTTGCGGAACCCCACCACCTTTTGCAGGTACTGGCGCGTCTCGGCATAGGGGAGCTGCGCGCGCAGCTTGTCGTACACGGCGGGCGCGGCCATGCGGTTGATGGCGGCCATGGCTGCGTCGCGTTTCTTGCTTGCATCGAAGGTGCGCAGCACGTTGGATGGGCCGGTGTTGTAAGCGGAGATAATGCAGTATTCGCGCGACACCGGGTCATTCACTTCGTGCAATTCGTTGAAAGCCAGCACGTTCAGGTAGGCCGTGCCCAGCTCGATGTTGTTTTCCGCGTCGAACAGGTATTGCTTGCCGGGTATTTCGTCCACGCCTTTTGCGCGCTTGTAGGCATCGCGCCCGCCGCTGGTGGGCACCAGTTGCATCAGGCCGTAGGCGGGGGCGGAACTGACCGCAAACGGGTTGAAATTGCTTTCAGTGCGCATGATGGCGAATACCAGGCTCGGGCTGATGCCGTAAGTTCTGGCGTATTTCTCAACCAGCGGGCGGTATTTTTCCGCCTGCTTGCTGGAGAAGTTGCCGACCATGCCGAACCTGACAAAACGCGCCTGCTTGCTCCCTGCGTCGGTGGCGACCGAGCGGCTCTGCGCATTTTGCACCAGGCCGGCGGCAAAGCGTTCCGCCTGCTCCGGCGTAGCGATGGCGCGCCCTTTATTGTCCAGCACCAGCCCCAGCAGATAGGGGTCGCGCTCGCCGGTCAGTTTGATCGAACTGTCCGAAAATAGATCGACCGCGCGCGGGTCGTCGGGTGTGAGCAAGGTGGTGACGACTGCATCCTTCAAACTGTTGCCGGGATTTTTTTCGTCTAGCGTTTCGACGGTGATTTCGCCGCTATCAAAATCCACCACCGCGCGGCTCAGGTAGCCCTGGGTGTATTTGACGTAGTGGGTGCGGTCGGGCAGGCGCGCTTCCTTCTGGCCCCACTTTTTACCCGCGTTGCCGTGCAGGATGTCCATCAGTTGTTCGAAGTCGCGCTGCGCATTCTTCAGGTCGCTGGCGAGTTGCTGGGGGTTGCGCAGGTAGGCGGTTTTCTTGCTCTGTATCAGGGCGCGCGCCGCCGCTTCCGGGCTGCCGCTGGTGGCGATGGAAATTACGGTGCCGGGCGATATGCTGCGGCACGAGGCAAGCAGCAAGAGTGCGCCAAGCGACGCCAGGAGGGTTCGGGTCATGAACGAGCACCGGCAGCAATGGCGGAAAGCATGGCGCTCCTCATGTTAGAATACCGGGCGTATGGCCAACGAAAACTCAGGAAAACCGATGAACCAAGCATCTTCAATCCCACCCTCCCGTCTGGTGATCGCCTCGCGCGAAAGCGCGCTGGCCATGTGGCAGGCCGAGCATATCCGCGACAGGCTGCGCGGATTATATCCACAAACCGAAGTCAGCATCCTCGGTATGACCACGCAGGGCGACCAGATTCTCGACGTGACGCTGTCCAAGATCGGCGGCAAGGGCCTGTTCGTGAAGGAGCTGGAAACCGCGCTGGAAGACGGGCGCGCCGACCTCGCCGTGCATTCGCTGAAGGATGTGCCGATGCACATGCCTGAAGGTTTCGTGCTGGCGGCAATCGGCGAGCGCGAAGACCCGCACGATGCCTTCGTCTCGAATAAATTTGAAAATCTGGCGGCGCTGCCGGCTGGCAGCGTGGTGGGCACCTCCAGCCTGCGCCGCGAGAGCCAGTTGCGCGCGCGCTTCCCGCACCTGAACATCGAACCGCTGCGCGGCAACGTGCAGACGCGTTTGCGCAAGCTCGACGAAGGCCAGTATGCCGCCATCATCCTCGCCGCCGCGGGGCTGAAACGCCTCGGCCTGGGCGCGCGCATCCGCGGCATCATTTCCAGCGAAGACAGCCTGCCCGCCGTAGGCCAGGGCGCGCTCGGTATCGAATGCCGCGCCGACCGCGCCGACGTGATCGCCCTGCTGCAACCGCTGCACCATGCCGATACCGCCGCCTGCGTGCTTGCGGAACGCGCCATGAGCCGCGTGCTGGCCGGCAGTTGCCAGGTGCCGCTGGGCGGATTTGCCGAAGTGCAGAACGGCAAGCTGCGCATGCGCGGCTTCGTCGCCAGCCCGGACGGCAAACGCATGGTGCGCGCCGAAATGACTGGCGAGATCGCCGATCCGGAAGCGTTGGGCAAGAAAGTTGCCGATGCCTTGCTGGCGCAGGGCGCGGGTGAGATTCTTGCTGCACTGAATGGCTGATTTTCCGCTGGTCGGACTGAAAATCGCGGTCACGCGCCCGCGCGACCAGGCCGCGCCGCTGGCGCGGCGCATCGAAGAAGCGGGCGGTATCCCGTTGCTGTTCCCGCTGCTGGACATCGCGCCGGCCACTGACCAAGCGGCCTTGCGCGAACAGATTTCCCGCCTCGCGCAGTTCGATCTCGCCATCTTCATCAGCCCGAACGCCGTGCACTACGGCATGGCGGCGATCCGGGCATCGGGCGAACTACCACAAAATCTAAAGATTGCCACAGTTGGCCAGGGCAGCGCGAAAGCGTTGCGCGAGCTGGGCCTTGCCGGCGTCATCGCGCCCACCGAACGTTTCGACAGCGAAGGCCTGCTGGCATTGCCCGAGTTGCAGGATGTCGCCGGATGGCGCGTGCTGATCCTGCGCGGCGACGGCGGGCGCGAGCTGCTCGGCGACACGCTCAGGGCGCGCGGCGCGACGGTGGAATATGCCGCCTGCTACCGGCGCAGCAAGCCGCAGCAGGACATTGCCGCGCTGCTGAAAGCCGCGCCGGATGCGCTGACGGTGACGAGCAGCGAGGCGCTGGCTTACCTGTGGCAGATGCTGGACGATGCTCAGCGCGAAAGTTTATGCGGCATCCCGTTATTCGTACCGCATCAGCGCATCGCCGAGCTGGCAAGGCGGCAAGGCTGGCGGCAGGTGCTGCTAACCGATGCGGGAGATGACGGATTGCTGTCGGCTTTGATAGCATGGAACCCGGAAGGCAGAAAACAGAATGAACGAACAGACTCCGCAAGCGGGTAACGACAGGCAAGATGCATTGCCCGAAGCGCCGCGCCCGGCGCACAGGAATCCGGTCGCCTCGGCGCTCGCGCACATCAGCCTCACGCAGATGACGCTGGCGGTGCTGGCGGCGATTTTCCTGTGGCAATGGTTCGACGGACATCGCGCGATCGGCGATATTCAGCAGCAACTGGCAAAAAAAATCGCCGAGTTGGATGGTGCCAGCAAGGCCAACCAGATGCTGGTGACACAAACTCAGGGCGAGGTGCGCGAGCTGTCCGCCAAAATAACCACGCTGGAAACGCGCTATGCCGAAGCGCAAAATCAGCGCGCCGCGCTGGAGGCCTTGTATAACGACCTGTCGGTCAGCCGCGACGAAACCGCGCTGGCGGAGGTCGAGCAGATGCTGCTGATCGCCGGGCAGCAATTGCAACTGTCGGCCAACGTCAAGGCTGCGCTGATCGCCATGCAGAGCGCCGACGCCCGTTTGCAGCGCATGGACCGGCCGGCGTTCAACGGGCTGCGCAAGGCCATCGGACAGGACATGGACAAGCTGCGCGCGTTGCCCGACGTGGATACCACCGGCATCAATTTCCAGCTCGACAGCCTGATCGCCACCGTCGATCAGTTGCCGCTGGTCAACCGGCAGCGCGCGACGAAGAAGGAAGAAACCGCGCCGGTCGCCGCACCGAACGACGAAACGCCCTGGCAAAAGGTGCTGCGCGAAATCTGGCAGGAAGCGAAACAACTGGTGCATATCGAGGACACCGGCAAGGCAGATATCCCGCTGTTGCCGCCCAACCAGGAATTTTTCCTGCGCGAAAACCTCAAGCTGCGCCTGCTGTCGGCGCGCCTCGCGTTGCTGTCGCGCGACGAGGAGGGTTTCAGGCAGGAGCTGAAAACCGCGCAAGCCTGGATAACGCGCTATTTCGATGCCAAATCGAACGAGTCGATACGGATGCTGGACCGGCTGAAGAAGATTGCCGCCGCTCCGGTCAGCATCGAATTGCCGGATGTCAGCCCGAGCCTGCAGGCGGTGCGCAATTATCGTCTGATGCATGAACACGCCGCCGAGCGCAGCCTGTCCAAGAAGTCGGCGCAATGAAATACCTGCTGTGGATACTGCTGCTGTTCGCCGCCGCCGTCGCGCTGGTGACGGCTTCGCATAATCCGGGCTACGTGCTGCTGGTATATCCGCCGTACCGCATCGAACTGTCGCTTACGCTGTTTCTCGTCCTGCTCGCGCTCGGGTTCGCATCCGGCTATGGGCTGGTGCGCCTGGCGGTCGCCGCGCTGCAACTGCCGGCGTATGTGCGGAAATTCCGCCTGGAGCGCGAGCATGCCAAAGCGCGCGAGCTGCTGGACGATGCGCTCGGCGCTTTCTTCGAGGGGGATTATGCCGCGGCGGAAAAAGCCGCAGCGCGCGCGATGGAACTGGGCGGCGCCCCCGCCCTGCACCCTATTATTGCGGCGCGTTCCGCGCACGAACTGCGCGAATACAAAAGGCGCGACGCCTACCTGTCAGCCGCCGAAGGCAAGACTCCCGGCGATGTCGCCATGCGCCTGATGACAGCCGCCAGATGCATGCTCGATCAGCATGACCCGCATGGCGCGCTGCGCACGCTGCACGAGTTGCGCGACATCGGCGTCAAGGTGCATCCCGGTATGCTGGCGCTGGAGCTCAAAGCGCAGCAGCAGGCGTGCAACTGGGATGAGGTGCTGCACACGCTCGATGAACTGGAAAAATATGCAGCCATCAATGTGACGGTAGCGGCGCAATTGCGCCAGCAGGCTTGGCTGGAAAAGATCCGCCAGCAGGACGATCTGGCGGGCTTGGTCGGCTGCCTGAAAAACATCCCCGCCGATTTTAAGCGGCGCGGCAGGATCGCCGCTGCGGCCGCGCGCGCGCTGATCCGGCACGGCGGCTGCCCGCTCGCTCAGCAATTGCTCTCCGATAGCTTGAATGCTCAGTGGGACAGCGAGCTGGTAGCGCTGTACGGCGATTGCCGGTCCGGCGACCTGATCGAACAAATCAAGCAGGCCGAGAAGTGGCTGAAACAGCACGACGACGATGCCGGCCTGCTGCTCGCGCTCGGCAAGCTGTGCCTGCAGCAGAAGCTGTGGGGCAAGGCGCAAAATTACCTGGATGCCAGCATCAGCGTGACTCCCAGCCACGCGGCCTATCAGGCGCTGGGGCAGCTCGCCGAACAATCGGGCAAGGCCGACGAGGCGCTCAAGTATTACCAGCAGGCGACTGCGCTGAAGGCGGGCGAAGAATAGCACCGCACCAAGCGGTGAGGCTGCGGTATGCCGCAGGGATCAGGGCTGGATCGTTGGTTCACCGGCGGACAATTCTGGTTCCGGCGCCTTCGCCTGCTCTGTCGGCCAAGCCATTTTTTGCGCGCCGAACGGAAAAGTGAGGGTGTTCGTCGGCATGTCGCTGATTACTGCGGCGCTGTAGCATTCGACCACCAAATCCGATTTCGGCGTGGCGCAACAGAACAGGGTCATGCCCGCCGCCTTGTCCATTTCCGTCAGCGCGCTGCCCAGATAGTTGCCGTGATCCGCCTCGCCTTCCATGATCTTGCCCTTGCATACGCCGCACGCGCCTTCGCGGCAGCTGTAGGGCATAAAATAACCGTGCTTGAGCGCGGCGCCCAAGATAGTTTCTTGCTCTTCGATAGGAAACTGGTAGCCAGCTGGCTGGATCGTGATTTGAAAAGTCATAATGAGTCCGTCAATGTGCGAAAAAATGCGAATTTTAAAGCATAATTATGCCATGAAACGCCTGCTGATCGTCGGCTGCGGAGACGTGGCGATGCGCGCCATTCCTTTGCTGGCGGGCCGCTACCGGATATTCGCCCTGGTGCGCCATCCGGCATCCGGCGAGAAATTGCGCGCGCTCGGCGTGCTGCCGATTTCCGGCGACCTGGATGATCGCGCCAGCCTCCAACGTATTGCCGGAATCGCCGATGCCGTACTGCATTTCGCCCCTCCTTCTGCTACTCATCCCTTGGAAAGGGGGGGGCGGGAGGGGTTTGTTGTCGATATGCGCACCCAGCACCTGCTCGCCGCGCTGTCGCTCGGGAAACTGCCGCAACGGCTGGTGTACATCAGCACCAGCGGCGTGTACGGGGATTGCGGCGGCGCGATCGTGAGCGAAACCCGCCCGCTTAACCCGCAGACGGTGCGTGCGCAGCGGCGCGCCGCTGCCGAAAGGCAAATCCGCCACTGGGCGAAACGCAACCAGGTGAAGGCCAGCATCCTGCGCGTGCCGGGCATCTATGGCCGCCGAGCGCCTGCCGCTGGAGCGCCTGAGACAAGGCTTGCCGTGCATCGCCGACAGCGAGGACAGCTACACCAACCATATCCACGCCGATGACCTGGCGCGCATCGCCGCAGCGGTGCTGCGCCATGGCAAGGCGTGCCGCGTGTACCACGCCAGCGACGACAGCAAAATGAAAATGGGCGAATACTTCGATGCCACGGCGGATATGCTCGGCTTGCCGCACGTACCGCGCATCAGCCGCGCCGAGGCGCAGCGCGTACTGCCGGAGCCGCTGCTGTCGTTCATGAACGAATCGCGGCAATTGACCAACCAGCGCATGAAGCGGGAACTGAAAGTGAAGCTGCTCTATCCAGAAGTAGGAAAGCGCCGGAAATCTGGCGCCCCCTAAGCCGCCTCGCGCTTGCCGATGCGCGGCTCCGTTCCCGCCAGCAGATTGCGGATGTTGTTCTTGTGCCGCCACAGCAGCAGCAGCAACATGATGCCGGTCGCCAGCACCCATACGCGCGGCAGACCCAGCACCAGCGCGTAGACCGGCGCACCGGCGGCCGCAGTCAGCGCGGCCAGCGACGAAAAGCGGAACAGCAGCGCCACCATCATCCAGGTCGCCAGCGCGCATAACCCCAGCCAGACATTCAGTGCGAGCAGCACGCCCAGCGCCGTCGCCACGCCCTTGCCGCCCTTGAAGCGCAGGAACACCGGGAACAGGTGGCCGAGAAACACCGCCAGCGCCACCGCCGCAATCAGCAGCGCGCCCTGCTCGTCGCGCGGCGCGAACCACATCGCCGCAAACACCGCCAGCCAGCCCTTCGCCGCGTCGCCCAACAGCGTCAATACCGCCGCCGCCTTCCTGCCGCTGCGCAGCACATTGGTCGCGCCCGGATTGCCGGAGCCATAGCTGCGCGGATCGGGCAGGCCGAACGCCTTGCTCATCAGCACCGCGAACGAAACCGAGCCGAGCAGGTAAGCGGCAACTATAAAAACTATGGTCAACATCGGGAATGCCTTAGAATTCGACAGGCGCGAATTCTACGCGAATCGCCACTTAGCCACCAACCAGCAAAAACTCATGGACATCATATTTCTGCGCGAACTCAAGGTTGAAACCCTGATCGGCATCTACGAATGGGAAAAGCGCGCACCGCAGACCCTGCAACTCGACCTCGACATCGCCCTGCCCGACAGCCGCGCCTGCCAGACCGACGACATCAAGGACGCGCTGGATTACGCGGACGTCGCGCAACACATCCAGACCGTGCTGAGCGACGGGCATTTTTCGCTGCTGGAAACCCTGGCCGAACACATCGCGCAGATCATCCTCAAGGACTTCAACGCCCCGTGGGTCAAGGTCAGCGTCGCCAAGCTGCAGGCGATACGCAACTGCAAGATGGTGGGGGTTAGTATTGAGCGGGGGCAGGTGAAGTAACTGTTCTATCGATGCTTGCTATTCGCAAAGCAGGGTATCTGTCGGATACCTATTGACATCGCCAAAGGTATCTATAAGATTGCCGCCAATTCCGTCCGTTACAGGAAAACGACCATGACCAAAGAAGTGCAAATGTCCATCAAAATGGAGCCGGAATTACGCGACCAATTCATGGCGGTGGCGGCGACCGTGCACCGTCCAGCTGCGCAGATCGTGCGCGACTTGATGCGCTCGTACATCGCCCGCCAGGAAATGCCAAACGCAGAAACCCTCGCGGCGATTGAAGCCGTAGAGCGGAACGAAGTCACGACCCACGCCAGCACCGCCGACCTGTACCGCACACTCGGCATCTGATGAAGCCGCCGCGCACAGTCCATACCACCCACAAATTCGACAAAGCCGTGGCGCTTGTAAAGCGGCGCGGCAAAGATATGGCAAAGCTGCGCGCCGCCATCGAACTGCTGGCAACGAGCCAGCCACTGCCGCGCGAACTCAACGACCACCCGCTAAAAGGCGACTGGAAAAACTACCGCGACTTGCACATCGAGTCGGACTGGCTGCTGCTTTACAAAACCGATGACGCAAACCTCTGGCTCGTCCACACGGGATCGCATTCGGATATTTTTGGAGTCTGATTTTTCAAAGGGTGGGTTCACCAAAATGAATCTGTGCCATTTGTTCGGCACTAAGCTTGTCGAAGGGTGAAGTGTGTAGGATGGGTTGGGCGCAGCGATACCCATCAATCAAAATCAACACCGCCGGGGGTAAATGAGGGAATCCAAAGGGGTCTACCATCGAATTTGATTTCAAGGCATGGTGGGCGCAGCTCACCATGCCTTTGCTTTTGGGTTTTGCTTTTCTCCCCCTGAGCGCCGCCGAGTAGCGCAGGCTGGTCAGGGGGTTTCGGCGAGGACTGTTTGAGCGCGTAGCGCGAGTTCCGCAGCCGCCTGACCAGTCGAGCAACGCAGGGAACCGCGCAGCGGCGGCAAACTGGGGTCGCCTTCTTTTTGGTTACTTTTTCTTGGCGAAGCAAGAAAAAGTGACTAGCTGTCGGGCTACCCCCGACGGTTTTGATTTTGACTCTGATGTTGGGTATCGCTACGCTCAACCCAACCTACGCCCCCCTCGGATGATGCATCGCATTCAACTGCCTCAACCGTTCCCACGCCAAATGCGTACACGCACTGGGCAGGTCTAGATTCGTTACATAGCAGCGGCATTAATCAAGTCCAACATTGAGGCCTCTTACAAAAACATCGCCGCCGAAACCCCAAATCGTGCTGCCAACGCCTTGGCCTGCCGAGCATTGAAATCACGCCGCCCGGACAGCAATTCCGACACGACACCCTGGCTGCCCAGTTCGGGCAGATCAATCTGGCGCAAGTTATCGCGCTGCATCAGGTATCGCAACACCTCGGCACCTGTCGCCTCTGGCGGCATCTGGCCTTTGGCTTCGTATTCGGCAACCAAATCGCCCAGATACTCTGCCAGCCGGGCGAGCGGGTGCATTTCGTCGGCACCTCCCGCATCGAGTGCCGCATCGAGCGCTTCGACCAAAGCGGCATATTCTTTCGCGTTGCGCGCCGGTTGCAGCACTGGTGCGACATAGCTCCAGTGTTGTATTGCTGTTTTAAGCCGTGCGTTCATTTCCAGCCTCCTTGGTCATATTCCTTGTGCGTCAATACCGCCCGGATAAACACTCGTCCCTTATTGAAGTGAATCGCGGCAATCAGGCGCAGTTTGTTTCCTGCGATGTCGAACACAAATACATCGCCCACTTTATCGGTGCTGGGAAAGAGCATTCGCAATTCTGCAAAATTGTGCCATTCGGCTTTTTTGCAAAGGCGATACCACTGATCCAATGCACTGACGCATTGCGGATGCGCTTTTTGTGCTGCCACAATCCGGCGATGGGTGATGATGTGCATATGGACGATTATATCTCAAAAAGAGATACGGAGACACTATCCCCTCGGATGATGCATCGCATGCAACTGCTTCAACCGCTCCCGCGCCACATGCGTATAGATCTGCGTCGTCGAGATATCCGAATGGCCCAATAACATCTGTACCACGCGCAGATCCGCGCCGTGGTTCAACAGGTGCGTGGCGAAGGCGTGGCGCAGGGTGTGCGGCGACATCGGCTTGTTCAGCCCGCGTAGGGCGCAATAACCAACGTGCATTGCGCAGCATGGGTTATGCCAAATCAAAGAGCAGCACCTCCGCTTTGCTACCCGCCGCGAGGCTGACCAGTTCTTCGCCGACATACTTCAGCGCATCCCCAGCATTCAATTCATGCCCGTTGGCCCGCAGGCTGCCGCGCGCGACGTGCAGATAGGCCTTGCGCCCGGCCGGGATGGGGTAGTTCAACGTCTCCGCGCCGTCCAGCAGCGCCACCGACAGCCTCGCATCCTGGCGGATGCGCAGCGAACCGTCCGCCGCATCGGGCGAGACCAGCAGGCACCAGCGCCCGCGCTTTGTTTCATCTGTGAAGATTTTCTGCCAGTAGCCCGGTGCAAGCCCCTGTTCGTCCGGCATGATCCAGATTTGCAGCAGGTGCACCGGCTCGTCGGGTGAAGGATTGAACTCGCTGTGCTGGACGCCGCTGCCGGCGCGCATCAGTTGTATCTCGCCGGTATGGATGTCTTCGCCGTTGCCCATGCTGTCGCGGTGGCGCAGCCGGCCGGACAGGATGTAGGTGACGATTTCCATGTCGCGATGGCCGTGGGTATCGAACCCCGTGCCGGGCCGGACGATGTCCTCGTTGATGACGCGCAGCGCACCGAAGCGCACTTGCGCGGGATCCTGATAGTCGGCGAAAGAGAAGCTGTGCCAGCTTTCCAGCCAGCCGTGATTTGCGTGGCCGCGTGCCGCCGCCTTGCGTTGGGTAATCATGACGAGCCTCCATCCATTCGAGTTGAAGAGGTTTCGGTCTGTTTTGCCGGGGAAAGCTGTTGTCCGCAGATTACCCGGATTAACCGGGATTAAACAATGGGTAATGATGCTTATTTGGGAGCTTGGAATCTGGCCAACAGCAACGCTTCCAGCGCCGCAATATCCGCATGTGTCTCCGGGTGGCGGCTACCGCTGTGGCGGGCGTTCTCCGGCAGCACGACGATATGGGTCTGTACGCCGGATTCGCCGGTGAACGTGTAGCTCGGCACGCTCTCTTCATGACCGCCCACGCGCACTTTCCATTCCCCATCCTCGAATTCGATCTTGTGCCTGAGCAGGAACAGCAGCACAGCTTTTGCGTCGTCGGAAAACAGCATCAGGTTGATGTCCGACTGGGCGCCGGCAGTACCGCTCAGCACCGAGCCGGTCAGGTAGGGGTGAAATTCCGCCAGCAGGCGCATGGCGGCGAGGGCTTCTTCGCGCAGTCGGCGCAGGATGCCGGGATGGCTGTCGTGCTGGTAGAGCGCCCGGTAGCTGTGCAGGGCATCATCCACTTCCTGATTGCTGGGCAGATGCTGGGTGTCCGCAGCACCGAGCTGCCGGGCGGCCTTGCGCTTGGCGGAAGCGTGATCAGTGATGCCGCCTTCGGCCATCAGTTTGGCGGCGCGATGCGCCAATTGCTCGCGCATCAGGTCGCGCTTGTATCCGTGATTCCTCTGTGTGTGTTCCTTGGTCATGGGCGCGCGCTCTTCGGCTATGCCGGGATCAGAGCAGTTGATCCTTGATGGTGTCCGCAGGCAGAGATTCTTTGCTGGGCGCCTCGGGGATGGCTTGATCGGACGGGATATTTTCCTGATAGAAATACTCGAGCAGGGAGCCGTTTTCGTCGGGGTATCCCTCCTCGTTGATGCGCACGGCAGCCATGTTGTCCGGCATGACGTATTCGGTCTGCGGCACGTCCTTGAGCGCTTTTTCCATGTAGCTCATCCATATCGGCAGGGCCGCGCCGCCGCCGGTTTCCTTGTCGCCCAAGCTGCGTGGCTGGTCGAAGCCTATCCAGGCAATGCCGACTAGGGTGGGCTGAAAACCGCAGAACCATGCATCGACCGAGTCGCTGGTGGTGCCGGTTTTTCCGGCCAGATCCTGGCGGCCGAGCTGCATGGCGCGGATGGCGGTGCCGTTCTTGACTACGCCCTGCATCATGTTGATCATGGTAAAGGCGTTGCGCACGTCGATGACCTGGTCTGCGGTCTTGCCCGCTATGGCAGGCCTGGCTTCGCTTAGCACATTGCCGCGAGCGTCCTCGATGCGCTGGATGAAATACGGGGTGACGCGAAATCCGCCGTTGGCGAAGATCGAATAGCCGGTCAGCATTTGCAGGGGGGTGACGGAGCCGGCGCCCAGCGCCATGGTAAGGTAAGGCGGGTGTTTGTCCGCGCCGAAGCCGAACTTAGTGAGGTAGTCCTGTGCGTATTGTGGCGTGATGGACTGCAAGATGCGTATCGAAACCATGTTTTTTGATTTGGCCAAACCCTGGCGCATGCGCATCGGGCCGGAAAATTCGTTGTCGTAGTTTTTCGGTTGCCAGGGCTCGCTGCCGGTTTGTCGCGCATCGAATATCAGTGGCGCGTCATTGATTAATGTGGCGGGGGTGAAGCCTTTTTCCAGCGCGGCGGAATAAATAAAGGGTTTCAGGCTCGAACCCGGCTGACGCCAGGCCTGCGTGATGCGGTTGAACTGGTTGCGGCCGAAACTGAAGCCGCCGACCAGCGCCCGGATAGCGCCGTCGCGCGGATCCGCGGAAACAAAGGCGGCCTCGACCTGCGGAAGCTGGTTTATGTGCCAGACGCCCTTTTCGTCTTTGCGCAAGCGGATGATCGAGCCGGGGTTGATGCGCTGTTTCAGCGCGACCTTGTTGCTCAGCGCGGGCTGGGCGAAGCGCAATGCGCTACCCCTGACTTCGGCTATTTCCCCGCCCTTGCAATAGGCGCGCACCAGCTTGGGCGACGCTTCCAGAACCACGGCGGGGATCAGGTCATCGTCGTCAGCGGCCTCTTGCAGCGCTTCTTCGAGATACTCTTCACCGCTGCCTTTTTCTAGTTCGACAAAACCTTCCGGGCCACGGTAGCCGTGGCGGCGGTCGTATTCCAGCACGCCGCTGCGGATGGCCTGGTGGGCGGCGAGCTGATCCGGGTGGAGAATCGTGGTGTATACCTTTAAACCTTGTGTGTATGCGTCATCCTGGTATATGTCGTACACGGCCTGGCGAACCATTTCCGAAATATAGTCGGATTTGATGCCGGGCTCCCGGGTATCGGCGCGCTTGGGCACGATCGGTTCCTGTTGTGCGAGGTGCAATTGTTCGTTGTCGATGAAGTGCAATTCGTGCATGCGGCGCAGCACGTAAGATTGGCGCAGCTTGGCGCGTTTCGGGTTGACCACCGGGTTGTAGGCGGAGGGCGCCTTGGGCAGGCCGGCGAGCATGGCCGCCTCTGCAACCGTGACCTGCTCGAGGGGCTTGCCAAAATACACTTTTGCCGCCGTTGCAAAGCCGTAGGCGCGCTGGCCCAGGTAAATCTGGTTTATATAGAGTTGCAGGATTTCATCTTTGCTCAGGTTGCGCTCAATCTTGAAGGCGAGCAGCACCTCGTTGAATTTGCGCGTCATAGTTTTTTCCTTGGAGAGAAAAAAATTGCGCGCCACTTGCATGGTGATAGTGCTCGCGCCCTGCTTGGCGCCTCCGGATGCGAAATTGGAAATGGCCGCGCGCAGCACACCTATGTAATCTACGCCGCCATGTTCGTAAAACCGTTCATCCTCGGCGGCAAGAATGGCTTTCTTCATCACGTCTGGCACTTCGGATATCTTGACTACGGCGCGCCGCTCCTCGCCGAATTCGCTGAGCAGCACACCATCGGCGGTGTAAATGCGTAACGGGATCTTGGGGCGATAATCGGTGAGCGTCTCCAGTGAAGGCAATGTCGGATAAGCCAGCATGACCGCCAGGCCAAGCAATATTGCCGGAAGCAGAAGCAAGGTCAGCGAGATTAGAGTTGGTAGTAGCCAGCGGCGGTAAAGCATGGGCAGTTGTCTGAGGAGAGAAAAAGGTGTTATGGTGGCGGTGAGCGAAATTATATCGGCTCCGTGGGAAAATGGCCCTTTAAAAAATAACTTTACATGGGTTATAGTTATTGCTAGGATTTAAACCACTTTATACGGAAACGCTCTAAACGGCCTATGCTCAAAGTGAATTTTGACATCCCGCTGGACTTTTTGCAGACCAAGGCACCGCCCTTGGTAGGGGTGGATATCAGTTCATCCTCGGTCAAGATGGTCGAATTGAGCGAATCACCCAAAAAAGGCGGATATGTCGTAGAACGTTACGCAATCGAGCCTCTCCCCAAAGACGCAATCACCGATGGCAACATCAACAATCTCGACGCAGTTGCGGAATGCCTGCAGCGCGCCTGGAAGCGGCTGGGCACCCGCGTCAAGAATGTCAGCATGGCGCTCCCCGCCGCAGCGGTGATCACCAAGAAGATCCTGCTGCCGGCCGGAATGCGCGAAGAAGACCTGGAATACCAGGTCGAATCCGAGGCAAATCAATATATCCCGTTTGCGCTGGAAGAGGTCAATCTAGACTTTCAGGTGGTCGGCCCCGCTCCCGGTAATCCCGAGGAGGTCGAGGTGTTGCTGGCCGCTTCGCGCAAGGGTAATGTCGAAGACCGCGTTGCAGCCGCCCAGGCGGCGGGTTTAAGGGCGCTGGTTGTCGATGTCGAACCCTATGCGGCCGAAACGGCTTTCGAGCAGATTCGCATCCAGTTGCCGGACAATGCGGTAGATAAATGCGTCGCGCTGGTCGATATAGGATCAAACGTGATGAACGTCAATGTGCTGCGCAATGGTCAATCGGTTTATTCGAGGGATCAGCAGATCGGCGGCGACCAGTTGACGCAGCAGATTCAGGGGGTGTTTGGCCTGTCAGCCGAAGAGGCGGAGTCGGCCAAGCGCAGTGGCGGTTTGCCGGATAACTATGAGAGCGATGTCCTGTCGCCTTTCCGCGAGAGCGTCGTGATGGAAATCGCCCGCGCATTGCAGTTCTTTTTCACTTCGACGCAATATAACGAGGTGGATTATATCGTGCTGGCGGGCGGCTGCGCGGTATTGCCCGGCTTGGACGATGCCGTGGCGACCCGCACCCAGGTGAGCACCATGGTGGCTAACCCGTTCGCCCTGATGGCGCTGTCGAACCGCATCAAGCCACGCCAGTTGCAGACCGATGCGCCTTCACTGATTGTCGCCTGCGGACTGGCGATGCGGAGGTTCGACCCGTCATGATTCGCATAAACCTGCTGCCGCACCGCGCCGAGAAGCGCCGCAACCGCCAAATTCAGTTTGCCGTGTTTAGCGGAATTTCTGTGGCGCTGGGCGCATTGCTGGTGGCGCTTGGGCATGCCTGGCTCAGCGGCGCGATATCCCATCAGGAGGGGCGTAACGGATACCTGAAACAGGAAATTGCCGCGCTGGACAAACAGATCGACGAAATCAAGAAGTTGCGCGAGCAGACGGAGTCTTTGCTGGTGCGCAAGGATGCCGTGGAAAAGCTGCAAAGCGACCGTTCCGACGTGGTGCATCTGCTGGATCAGATGCTGCGCATTCTGCCGGATGGCATTTACCTCAAAACGCTCAAGCAAGCTGGCAACAAGATCAATCTGGCAGGCTACGCGCAATCCAATGCGCGTATCTCCACCCTGATGCGCGCGATTGAAGATTCGCCCTGGCTGGATTCGCCCAAGCTGGGGGAAATCAAGGCATCCAGCGCGGGCGGCGCACGCGTGAGCGAGTTTACGCTGACATTTAATTTGACCAAGGCCCAGCAGGCGGCGCCAGCAGTTCCCGCCAAGCCTGCCAAACCCGCCGGCGCAAAGGGTTGAGTGCCATGATAAAACTGGACGACTTCAAGAACCTGAACCCCAAGAACCCCGGGGCATGGCCATGGCTGGTAAAAATAGTCGTGTTTGTTGTGCTGTTTCTGGCCGTTGTCGCCACCGGTGCGTGGTTCGATTGGCAAGACCAGTGGGAAAGCCTGCGCAAGGCAAAGCAGGAAGAAGAGAAACTCAAGGATTCATTCCTGGCAAAAAAGAAAGAAGCGATCAATCTGGATTTGATCAGAAAACAGTTGACCGAGACACAGGAATCCTTCGGTGCATTGCTCAAGCAACTGCCCAGCAAGTCAGAGATGGACGCGTTGCTGACCGACATCAATCAGGCGGGCTTGGGGCGCGGCCTGCAATTCGAATTGTTCCGTCCGGGTGCCGAAAAAGTGGTCGGCTCTTTCGCGGAGCAGCCCATCACGATCAAGGTATCGGGCAGCTACGACGATATCGGCAAATTCTCCAGCGACATCGCAATGCTGCCGCGTATCGTCACGCTTGGCAATATTTCGATAAGCCCTGTTGGAGGGAAGTCAGTTGCGGATGCAAGATTATCCATGGATGCGATAGCGAAGACCTTTCGTTATCTGGATGAAACAGAATTGGCTACCCAGAAAAAAGCCGCCGCGCCCGCGAAAAAAGGTAAAAAGAAATGAGGATCATTCATCTTTTTCTGCTCTCGGCATTGCTGGCGGGCTGTGGCGGCGAAGCGTTTCAGGATCTGCGTGATTTTGTCAAAAATTCCGGTGCGGACATGCGCGGCAAGATACCGCCGCCGCCCGAGGTGAAGCCATATGAGCCCTTTGTTTATAACAACGACGCCAACCTGCCGGATCCGTTCAAACCGCGCAAACAGGATATGCAATCCGGACGTGGCGGAATAAATCAGCCTGATCTGGAACGCCCCAAGGAAGCGCTGGAAGAATTCCCGCTCGAAAATCTCAAGATGGTCGGCTACCTGTTTCAGAAAGGAATCGGCTATGCCGTGATTCGCGCTCCGGACGGCAAATTGCATCGCGTCAAGGCGGGCAATTACATCGGATCGAGTTTTGGCCTGATAAGCGAAGTGAACGATACGGAAGTGATCGTTAAAGAGAAGGTGCAAGACAGTGCCGGCGACTGGTCAGATCGTGTCAGCAGCCTGCAATTACTTGAGTGATTTAGGAGTGGGACAATGAAACAATTCGATAATATGGCCAAGGGGCTGGTTCGGTTGCTGGGGCTGCTTGCCGCGTTTGGCATGCTGGGCGCCCAGGCGCAGGGAGGCGAGCAGAACAGCATTACTGCGCTGAGTGTCGCCAGCACCGGCGGCGGGGCGACAGTCATCAAGATCGAGTTGGCGCGACCGCTGGAAAATGCACCGGTCGGTTTCACCATCAATACTCCGCCGCGCATCGCGCTGGACTTTCCCAATACCGCTAACGGGCTGGGAAAAACGGTTCAGGATTTCAATGAAGGCGACCTGCGTAGCGCCAATATCGTGCAGGCCGGTAACCGCACCCGTTTGGTCATTAATCTGGGCCAGATGCTGGCCTATGACACCAGAATCGACGGCAACAGCTTGTTGGTTTCTTTGCGGGGTAAAACTGCGGATCGAACTGCGGCAGGTAGCGTCTCACGGTTTGCCGAAGCCAAGCAGGGGGCGCAAAAACATACCTTGCGCGACGTCGATTTCCGGCGTGGCAGGAATGGCGAAGGGCGTATCCAGGTCGACCTTTCCGACCCCGGCATCGGTATCGATATCAGGCAGCAGGGTGCCGCGCTGATGGTCGATTTTCTTAAAACCGGCCTGCCGCGCAACCTGCAACGCAAACTGGATGTGATTGATTTTGCAACGCCGGTTCAAGGGGTGGACACCTTTGCTCAAGGTGATGACGTGCGCATGGTGATTGAGCCCAAGGGATTGTGGGAATACGCAGCTTACCAGACCGATAATAAATTTATCGTTGAAGTAAAGCCGGTTATCGAGGATGCCAGCAAGCCGGCGAAAGGCAGCCAAGCTGGTTATGTGGGCGAAAAACTGACGCTCAATTTCCAGAAAATCGATGTACGCGAGGCGTTGAATGTGATCGCCGACTTTACCGAACTGAACATGGTGATAAGCGATACCGTGAGGGGTAATCTCACCCTGCGTCTTAAAGATGTGCCATGGGATCAAGCGCTGGACATCATTCTGAACAGCCGTGGCTTGGATATGCGCAAAAATGGCAACGTGATCCAGGTCGCGCCGAGCGAAGAGATTGCCGCCAAGGAAAAAATCAACCTGACCGTACGCCAGGAAATCTCCGAACTGGAGGAATTGCGCACCGAGAGCTTTCAGCTCAGCTATCAAACCGTAGCCGAGATAGCCAAACTGCTGACCGATAAAAATCAGCCCATCCTGTCCAAACGCGGGAGCACCGTATCCGATGCACGAACCGGGACGATATTTATCCAGGACACTCCCGCCAGGCTCGAGGAAGTGCGCAAAATAATCAAGCAAATCGACGTGCCGGTGCGGCAGGTGTTGATCGAGGCGCGTTTTGTTTCGGCAGGCGACTCCTTTAACCGGACTTTGGGCGGTAAATTGAGCTATAGCGGCCCTCCCGTTGGCCCGGGCGCGGGCGATGCGGTCGGCTCCGGATCCAATGCCATGCGGGCGCTCCTGCAGCCCAATGTGAATTTGCCAGGCGCAACCAGCGGAGTGGGCGGGCTGACATTGTCATTGTTCAACCCGCTGGCAACCAAGGTGTTGACTTTGGAGTTGACCGCATCTGAGCTGGATGGCCGAACCAAAAATATCGCCAGCCCGCGCGTGGTGACCAAGGATAAGGTTGCGGCCACCATCTCATCCGGCACGCAAATTCCATATCAGCAGGCGACCAGCAGTGGTGCTACCGCCGTTGCATTCAAAGACGCGACCCTGAAACTTACCGTTACACCACAAATTACGCCGGACGACCATATCAACATGCAGGTGACGGCCAACCAGGACACGGTAGGTGCAATTTTCAGCGGCGTTCCGAGCATCAACACCAAATCAGTCAGTACGGAAGTATTGGTCGAAAATGGCGGTACGGTTGTGATCGGAGGCGTTTTTACCCAGGATATTACCGATTCCACCCAGAAAGTACCGTTGCTGGGGGACGTGCCCGTGGTCGGATGGCTGTTCAAGAATGAAGTCAAGAGCGACTCCAAGTCGGAATTGCTAATTTTTATTACTCCCAGGATCATGAAGGAAGAGATCAGCTTGCGCTGATTTTGCAGGTTGGTATAACGGGGCCAGATGGCGCGAGGTATTGGTTAGTCTGCCTTTCAAAGATTCGGGAATAAGATGTATGGTCGGACTGTTTTTCAGGATTGTTGTTAATTGTGCGCATAGTTTGAATTGGGAGGCTTAGGTGTTAAATCTTTTTTGCAGTAAAAAAATTACCGGATTTTCGGCATCGTTCTTGTTGGCGGCCGCCGCGCTGCTTGCGGGTTGCGGCAGTGGAGGCGTTGCGGGAACTGCGGGGCCGGGCACTGCAGCCGCGCCAAGCATAACGGTTGCGCTTACCGACAGTACCGGCGCGACGATAACTTCCATTTCCAACAGTGCGCCCTCAATCGTGAAGGCTACCGTGAAAGATGCTGGCGGCGCTGCTGTCGCTAACGCGGTAGTGACATTCAGCACCGACGCTACCAAAGGGTCAATTTCTCCTACCTCTGCGCTGACTGACGCCAATGGCGTTGCCACTGTCACACTGAGCCCCGCCAGCCTGAGCGCTGCCGGCGCTGCCACCATTACCGCTACCAGCTTGGTCGGCACACCGGCCACGGAAGCAACGGGATCAACAAATTACTCGGTGAGCGCAGCACCCGTATCGAGCATAACCGTTGCGCTGACCAGCAGTGCCGGCACGGCGGTAAACTCCATTTCCAGCGGTGCGCCCGCGACCGTGAAGGCGACCGTGAAGGATACTACCGGCGCCGGTGTCGCTAACGCAGTCGTGGCATTTAGTAACGACCGCGAGGATTTGGCGACAATTACTCCGGCCTCACAGACGGCGTTGACCGATGCCAATGGTGTTGCCACCGTTACTTTGAGCGCCGCCAGCCTGACCGCTGCCGGTGCAGGCAGTATCACCGCCGTCACTCAGGTTGGCACTGCCGCAGTAACCGGCTCCATAAACTATTCCGTCGGCGCCGCGAATGTCGTTATTACATCGCCTGTCTTCGGCTTGGCTTCACTCTCGGCTTTTGGCACCACCAGCGTCACTGTTACCGTATCCAGCGATGGGTCACCCATTACCACACCGCAGATTGTCAGCTTTACCTCTCCCTGTGCCAGCAATGGCAAAGCGGTGCTGACCCCCAGCGTGACGACGGTAAACGGTGTCGCAACCGCCTCCTACCGCGACAACGGTTGCGCGGGCGCCGACACTGTCACCGCTTCGATAAGCGGGATAACTCCTTCGATGGCTACCTTGAACATCGCCGCGCCTTCGACAGGCTCCATCCAGTTTGTTTCCGCCACGCCGACCAGCATCACCCTGAAAGGCATGGGAGGAGTCGGCAGGCAGGAATCAGCCCAGGTTGTTTTCAAAGCAGTGGATACCGCCGGTAATCCGATAGGCGGGAAGACGGTTAGCTTTTCGCTGAACACCTCCGTGGGAGGAATTACGCTTACCACGGCAACCGCGATTTCCGACCCCACCACGGGAGAGGTTGTGGTAGGCGTCAATGCGGGTACGGTGAGCACGCCGGTAAGGGTGATAGCCAGCACCTGCACCAACAATACCAGCCCCTGTACCGGCACCTTGCTGGCTACACAGTCGGATCAATTGACCATTACCACCGGCATTCCCGATCAGCATAATTTCTCGCTGAGCGCGACCGTGCTTAACATTGAAGGCTGGAATTATGACGGCACCACGACCGTGTTAACCTCCCGGTTGGCCGACCATTTTAACAATCCGGTGCCGAATGGCACGGCGGTCAATTTCACCAGCGAAGGCGGATCGGTTGTTTCTTCGTGTATCACCATAGACGGCGCTTGTTCTGCCACGCTAACCAGCCAGGCGTTAAGGCCATCCAACGGGCGGTTGACGGTGCTGGCTTACGCGGTGGGCGAAGAAGGTTTTACCGACCTGAATGGCAATGGTCTGGCGGATAATCCCACGGAAATGTTCGATGCCAACGGCGCATCGACCGACATGCCGGAAGCTTTTGTCGACTACAACGAGAATGGTGTACGCAATACTAACGAGCCGTTCACCGATTTCAATCAGAACGGTGTTTATAACTCTCCGGACGGTCAATACAACGGCGTACTATGCAATTCGAATGTGGCTCCGGGAAGCTCGGCCACGGCGTGCAGCGCACAGAAAGGCATCCACGTGCGCGGACAGATGCCGATCGTGTTCTCCAGTTCGGACGCCTTTATCACTATTAATGGGAATGCGCCAATTAGTTTGCCATCATGCTTTACGGCGGCGGGATTCTCACCAGGAGGCGGGGCGGCGGGTGGCCCATTAGAGTTCACCGTCACGGTGGTAGATATCAATGGCAACGCCATGCCGGCGGGGACGAGAGTGGAATTTACCGCAGACAATGGCACAGTTACCTCCGATGCTCTTTACACTGTGCAGAGCACCAGCGGCTGTCGGCCCGCTTCGGCTGGAGCCGGCGGTTCTGCCAGTTGTCCGGCCTCGGCCGCCTCGTCAACATTTGGCAACATTCAAGTTGTCATGAAGAGCAATGCCACTTTTACCGCCGGAACCCCTCCGGCCGCGGGCACCTGTGCGGACACGAACAACAGAGGAACGTTAAGGGTGAAAGTAACTACGCCGAAGGGTAACATTACCAGCGCGACCGCTACCGTTACCGATTAGAGGATAATCGCTGGGTTGTGCGCCTGGTTTGGGCGTGAAAACAAGGGCGCCTCGCGGTTGCCCTTGTTTGTTTTAACCTCCTGCCAGTTCAATGGGGTGCATTACTGGATTTTTGTGTTTCCCAGCACAAATCCCTTTTACCTCCAAAATGTTGGGGGCTGGTTTTTGAGCGCGCCATGCCGATTTTGAATAGCGCACGAGTCTGCGCTGTCCCACGGTTGAGTCAAGCGCAGGCTCGGCTCAGGCCGGGCTCGGGTTTTTATCGTTTACAATGGCAGCATGGAAAGCAGCCAATCAGACAATCGCAAATGCCGATCCGGTAACCTGATTCTCGTAGGGATGATGGGTTCGGGGAAAACCACCATGGGACGCGCTCTGTCCAGGTATCTGGGCCAGGATTTTGTGGACAGCGACGAGGAAATACAGAGGCGCACCGGCGTGACTATCCCGCATATTTTCGACGTCGAGGGCGAAGCCGGTTTTCGCCAGCGCGAGAGTGCGGCGCTTTGTGATCTGGCTGGGCGCAACAACATGGTTCTGGCGACCGGCGGCGGCGCGGTGCTGATGGAGCAAAACCGCGCGGTGCTGCAGCAGAACGGTATCGTTATCTATCTGAAGGCGAGCGTACATCACCTGTGGCAACGCACCCGGCACGACCGCAACCGGCCATTGCTGCAAACCGGCGACCCCTACGCAAAATTGGCAGAACTGTTCCAGCAGCGAGACCCCCTGTACTGTCAGGTTGCGGATATCGTCGTTCAGAGCGGTAAACAAAGCGCGCATGTGCTGATGCTGCATCTGGTGGATGAAATTGAAACATTCAGGAAAAACAAATGCTGAGATTGACCCGAAGATGATGCAAACACTGACAGTAGGATTGGGGGAACGCAGTTATCCGATATTTATCGGCAGCGGGCTGCTCGGCCGTGCGGAATTGTTGCAACACGCGTTGCCGCGCAGGCGGGCCGCCATCGTGACCAATACCACGGTTGCACCGCTCTACCTGGAAAAACTCCGGCAAACCTTACAGGCGATCAGCGTCGATAGCGTGCCGATCATTCTGCCGGACGGCGAAAAATATAAGGATTCCGCTACGCTCAACCTGATTTACGATGCGCTGCTGTCCAACCGTTGCGAACGGAGCACCCCGATGATTGCACTCGGCGGCGGCGTGATCGGCGACATGACCGGCTACGCGGCTGCAACCTACCTGCGCGGTGTGCCATTTATCCAGATACCTACCACGTTGCTCGCCCAGGTGGATTCCTCGGTGGGCGGCAAGACCGGCATCAATCATCCGCTCGGCAAGAACATGATCGGCGCGTTTTACCAGCCGCAACTGGTGCTGGCCGATACCGATACGCTGAACACCCTGCCGGACAACGAACTTGCGGCAGGTATCGCCGAGGTCATCAAGTACGGCCTGATCCGCGACTTGCCGTTTTTCGAATGGCTGGAGCGGAATATGGACAAACTGCTGGCGCGCGACACGGAAGCCCTGCAATACGCCATTGCGCGCAGTTGCCGGAACAAGGCCGAAGTCGTCGCGGCAGACGAACGCGAAAGCGGCGAGCGCGCCCTGCTGAATTTGGGACACACCTTCGGCCATGCCATCGAATCGGGCATGGGTTACGGCAACTGGCTGCACGGCGATGGGGTGGCGGCGGGTACCGCTATGGCGGCGGATTTGTCGCAGCGCCTTGGCTGGATCGGCGGGCAGGACGTGGCGCGTATTCGCAGCCTCTTCGAGCGTACCAGGCTGCCTGTCGCCGCTCCGGATTTGGGCGCGGAAAAATACCTCGAATTGATGGGGCTGGACAAGAAAGTGGAAGGCGGAAAGATACGCTTCGTGCTGCTCAAGGCCATCGGGCGCGCCGTGGTTTACGGGGATGTGCCGGAAACGTTGCTGCGGCAAACCCTGGAAGAGACGACTCGTGGTTGAGAATTCTGGAAGAAAGCATTTGGCCACAGAGGACACAGAGATCACAGAGAGACAAGCGCATTCTCTGTGTTCTCTGTGGCTTGAATTGAGGTTTTCGGATGAATGAATTCGCTCCCTATGCCGTCAGAGAAGCCAACTCGCGCGGCCGAAAAATTGCGGAAACCGCGCCGAATACGCGCGGTGAATTCCAGCGCGACCGCGACCGCATCATCCATTCCAACGCATTTCGCCGCCTCGAATACAAGACCCAGGTTTTCGTGAATCACGAGGGCGACCTGTTCCGCACCCGCCTGACCCACAGCATCGAAGTCGCGCAAATCGCACGCTCCATCGCGCGCCGTCTGCGTCTGAACGAGGATCTCGCCGAAGCGATTTCCCTGGCGCACGATCTCGGGCATACACCGTTCGGCCATGCCGGGCAGGATGCATTGAATGCCTGCATGAAACCCTATGGCGGTTTCGAGCACAACCTGCAATCTTTGCGCGTGGTGGACATGCTGGAAGAGCGCTATGCGGAATTCGACGGGCTGAACCTGTGCTTCGAGACGCGCGAAGGCATCCTCAAACATTGCTCTGCTGACAATGCCGCGCGGCTCGGCGAGTTGGGCGAGCGCTTTTTGCATAACCGCCAGCCTTCGTTGGAAGCGCAGATCGCCAACCTTGCAGACGAGATTGCCTACAACAATCACGACGTGGACGACGGCCTGCGTTCCGGCCTGATTACGCTCGAACAGCTTGCAGCCGTGCCGCTGGTGGCGATGCATTTGCAGGAGGTGCGCCGCGCCCATCCGGATCTGCCCGAGCGGCGTGCGGTGCATGAAACTGTGCGGCGCATGATCAACGCGCTGGTGACCGATTTGATCCAGCAGAGCGAAAGCAATATCGCCGCGCGGCAGCCGGCCACGCTGGAAGATGTGCGCAGCGCGCCGGCGATGATTTTCTTCAGCCCGGAAATGCGTGAGCGGCAGCGTGCGCTGAAAAATTTTCTGCATACCCACCTGTACCGCCACTATCGCGTGATGCGCATGGGTATCAAGGCGCAGCGCATCATCAGCGACCTGTTTGGTGTCTTCATGGCGGACGGGCGCCTGCTGCCGCCGCAATTTCAGCCGCCGGTCGGGCTGGCGGAACGGGATCGCGCGCGCGCAGTTGCCGACTATATTGCCGGCATGACCGACAGGTATGCCATCCGCGAGCATCGCCGCATTTTCGCGGTGGAAGAAATTCCTGCCAGTTTTTAGCGCACGCCCAGTCCGTCGCGGCATCGACATGCGCGGCAAGAAATCCTTTTTACGTTTATAATCCTCCGCCTCCGAGGGGTGCTGCAGCGGGGTTGAGTGTCAATCCTCCGTCAGGCTCGGATGTTCCAACGGCACCCATTCATTAATCTTCATGAATGGAGTGCTTTATGAACGCTACTTTAACCGATTGCAAAGTCGCCGACCTTTCCCTAGCAGCTTGGGGGCGCAAGGAAATCGCCATCGCCGAGACCGAAATGCCCGGCCTGATGGCGATCCGCGAGGAATTCTCCAAGAGCCAGCCGCTCAAGGGCGCGCGCATCACCGGCTCGCTGCACATGACCATCCAGACCGCCGTGCTGATCGAGACGCTGACCGCGCTCGGCGCGGAAGTGCGCTGGGCATCGTGCAACATCTTCTCTACCCAGGACCACGCTGCCGCCGCCATTGCCAAGGACGGCATCGCGGTGTTCGCCGTCAAGGGCGAAACCCTCGAAGACTACTGGGATTACACCCACCGCATCTTCGAATGGGCTGATGGTGGCTATTCCAACATGATCCTCGACGACGGCGGCGACGCCACGCTGCTGCTGCATCTCGGCGCCAGAGCCGAGAAAGACATCTCAGTGCTGTCCAATCCGGGCAGCGAAGAAGAGCGCATCCTGTTCGCCGCGATCAAGGCCAAGCTCGCCACCGACAAGAACTGGTACTCGACGCGCCTCGCGCAGATCAAGGGCGTGACCGAGGAGACCACCACCGGCGTGCACCGCCTGTACCAGATGCACGAGCGCGGCGAGCTGAAGTTCCCCGCGATCAACGTCAACGACTCGGTGACCAAGTCCAAGTTCGATAACCTGTACGGCTGCCGCGAATCGCTGGTGGACGGCATCAAGCGCGCCACCGACGTGATGATCGCCGGCAAGGTTGCGCTGATCGCCGGTTACGGCGACGTCGGCAAGGGCTCGGCACAGGCGATGCGCGCGCTGTCCGCGCAGGTATGGGTCACCGAAGTCGACCCGATCTGCGCATTGCAGGCCGCGATGGAAGGCTACCGCGTCGTGACGATGGAATACGCCGCCGACAAGGCCGACATCTTTGTCACCTGTACCGGCAACTTTCACGTTATCACCCACGACCATATGGCCAAGATGAAAGACCAGGCCATCGTGTGCAACATCGGCCATTTCGACAACGAAATCGACGTCGCCTCCGTCGAAAAATACCAGTGGGAAGAGATCAAGCCGCAGGTCGATCACGTGATCTTCCCCGATGGAAAAAGAATTATCCTTCTCGCGAAGGGCCGCCTGGTGAACCTTGGCTGCGGCACCGGTCATCCGTCCTACGTGATGTCCTCATCGTTCGCCAACCAGACCATCGCACAGATCGAGCTGTTTACCCGCACCAAGGACTATCCGGTCGGTGTCTACACCCTGCCCAAGCATCTGGACGAGAAGGTGGCGCGCCTGCAACTGACCAAGCTCAACGCGCAGTTGAGCGAATTGACCGACCAGCAGGCCGCCTATATTGGCGTGCCGAAGCAGGGGCCATATAAGTCGGAGCATTATCGCTACTGATCGGGAGTGCGGAATGAGGAATGCGGAGTGCGGAATGATGATCTGGAAATGCAGGTTTTTCAATCCGCATTCCGCAATCTGCAATCCGCAATCTAACTAATGCGACTCATCCTGATCTGGGTGTTGAATGCGCTGGCCTTGCTGGCCGTGGCGAATTTCGTGCCCGGCATCCATCTGGACAGTTTCATCGATGCGATGATCGCAGCATTTTTCCTCGGTCTGGTCAACACGCTGATCCGCCCGCTGTTGCTGCTGCTCACGCTGCCGGTCACGCTGCTCACTCTGGGGCTGTTCATCTTCGTCATCAACGGCCTGCTGTTCTGGTTCGTCGGCTCGGTGCTCAAGGACTTCGTCGTGGACAGCTTCTGGTATGGCGTGCTCGGCGCACTCTTATACAGTATTTTTTCATGGGCGCTGTCTGCGGCAGCCGCGCAACTCATAAGGAAATCATGAATAAACCGCTTTTCAGTTTCGAATTTTATCCGCCGCACACGCCGGAAGGGGTGGAAAAACTTGCTGCTACGCGCTTGCAGCTGGCGGCGCTCCACCCGGATTTTTTTTCCGTAACCTTCGGCGCGGGCGGCTCCACGCAGGAACGCAGCCTGGAAATCGTGCAGCAGATCAAGGCGGAGAACCTCGAGGTTGCGCCGCATCTATCCTGTGTGGGATCGACGCGTGAAAATATTCGCGCCATCCTGCAAACTTACAAACAGCTCGGCATCAAGCGCATTGTGGCGCTGCGCGGTGACCTGCCCTCCGGCATGGCGAGCACCGGCGAGTTCCAGTATGCCAACGAACTGGTGTCGTTCATCCGCGCGCAGACCGGCGAGCACTTCCACATCGAAGTGGCGGCCTACCCCGAGTTTCACCCACAAGCCAGATCGGCGCGCGACGACATTCTTAACTTCAAGCGCAAAGCAGCCGCAGGCGCGAATTCGGCGATTACCCAATATTTCTACAACGCCGACGGCTACTTTCATTTCGTCGATGAATGCCGCAGGCTGGGCGTTACCATCCCCATCGTGCCCGGCATCATGCCCATCGGGAGATTTTCGCAACTGGCGCGCTTCTCCGATACCTGCGGCGCCGAGATTCCGCGCTGGTTGCGCAAGACGCTGGAAGGCTTCGGCGACGACAGCGAGTCGGTGCAGGCTTTTGGCCTGGATGTGGTCACCGAACTCTGCGAAAAACTGCTCGCGGGCGGCGCGCCGGGGCTGCATTTCTATACGCTGAACCAGGCTGCGCCATCGCTGGAAATCTGGAAGCGGCTGGGGCTTTGATGGCGCTCCCTCTCCGGGCCTTCGCCCACCCACTCCCGCTTGCGGAAGCGGGTTAGGGAGAGGGTAAGCACGATGAAATCTCCCGAACTCTTATTGCCCGCCGGCACACTGGAGAAAATGCGCACCGCTTACGCCTTCGGCGCGGACGCGGTGTACGCCGGCCAGCCGCGCTATTCCCTGCGCGCGCGCAACAACGAATTCCGGCTGGAAGAGCTGCGCACCGGTATTCGGGAAGCCCATGCGCTCGGCAAAAAATTGTTCGTCGCCAGCAACCTGATGCCGCACAACGCCAAGGTGAAGACCTACATGGCGGACATGGAGCCGGTGATCGAGATGCGGCCGGACGCGCTGATCATGGCCGATCCGGGCCTGATCGCGATGGTGCGCGAGCGCTGGCCGGAAATGCAAATCCACCTCTCGGTGCAAGCCAACACCGTCAATTACGCGGCGGTGAAATTCTGGCAATCGCTCGGTTTGTCGCGCGTGATCCTGTCGCGCGAACTGTCGCTGGACGAAATCGAGGAGATCCGCCAGCAGTGCCCGGACATCGAACTGGAAGTGTTCATCCACGGCGCGCTGTGTATCGCCTATTCCGGGCGCTGCCTGCTGTCCGGCTACTTCAACCACCGCGACGCCAACCAGGGCACCTGCACCAACTCCTGCCGCTGGGATTACAAGGTGGACAACGCGGTCGAGGACGGAGCCGGCGATATTCAAAAGATCGATTTTGACTTCGACAAAGCCTTGAGCGAGAGCGCCTTGTCGGATTGTGGTTCGCAGCCGCGCCATCCGCTAGCCGACCGCGCGTACCTGATCTCGCGCCACGATCATCCGGACGAGCTGATGCCGGTGCTGGAGGACGAGCACGGCACCTACATCATGAACTCGAAGGATTTGCGCGCGGTGGAGCATGTCGAGAGGCTGGTTAAGATCGGCGTCGATTCGCTGAAAGTCGAAGGCCGCACCAAGTCGATATATTACGTCGCGCGCACCGCGCAGGTGTACCGGCAGGCCATCGACGATGCCGCTGCGGGGCGCCCGTTCAACTTCAGCTTGCTCGGCGCGCTGGATGCGCTGGCGAGCCGCGGCTACACCGACGGCTTCTACGAACGCCACCATACCCACGAGCAGCAGAACTACCTGCGCGGCCACTCGGAGAGCTTCCGCCAGCAATATGTCGGCGATATCGTGAGCTGGAATAAGGGCATCGCCGAGATCGACGTGAAAAACAAATTTCAGGTCGGCGACAAACTCGAAATCATTCACCCCTCCGGCAACCGCATCGTCGAACTCACCGAGATGCACAGCCTTGAAGGCGAAACCATTACCACCGCACCGGGGAGCGGGCATCGCGTGCGCATTCCGTTGCAGTACATGTTGACGAAGGGAATGGTGGCGCGGTTCCTGTGAGGCTGTCATAATGGCGCTCGAGAAGAGCGAGATTGCCATGCAGATGTTTACCCGGTTCCTGAATTTGATTGCGACGCGATTGCTCGCAAATGTTTCCAGCGAATCGTTTTCCTTGTTGCTGCACCCGCTAGCTCACCCGCCTTTGCTGGTCAGATACCGCGCCGAACTGATTATCTCCAGGGTGAGGCTGATCTCTGCGTTGTTTGCGGCGCTGACCCCATTATGGATAATTGTGGATTTTCTGGCGTTCGAGGCGCCGTTGTCCATTACGCTGGCGGGAGGGCGGCTGGTGACCACGTTGGCTTTTGCCGTGCTGGCCATGTCATACCGGGGGTCGCCGCACATGAAAGATGCCTACCGGGCTCTTGCCATCATGTTCATCATTCCGACGCTGTTTTTCATTTATTCTCATCTGCTGCTATCTAATTTAAATGGTGAAGGAGGGGCGGCGGTTATTGCTTCCGGCTACGCTTTTCTGCCGTTTGTGCTGGTAGCGGGGTTAAGCATGTTTCCGCTGACCGCAGTGGAAGGTGCGGTGTTTTCCATGCCGGTGCTGTTGTCTTCGGCCATAGTGGCGGTAATACAGATGAACCAGATGAACTGGAACACGCATCTTGGTGCTTTCTGGCTGCTGATGCTGATTGCCGCCACCGCCACGCTGGCCAGCATGAGTCAACTGGCCTTCATGACTGCGTTGGTGCGCCAGGCCAACCACGACCCTCTGACACGATGTTTTAACCGTGCCAGCGGCGAAGAAATGTTCGATCTCCAGTTCAGCATTGCCGAGCGCAACGGGTCGCCGTTGACCGCAGTGTTTGCGGATATCGACAATTTCAAATCGGTCAACGATAGCTATGGGCACGATGCCGGCGACCGGGTATTGATAACCGCTGTCGATGCGATACGCAGCGCATTGCGTGGCGGCGATGCATTGGTGCGCTGGGGGGGCGAGGAGTTCCTTGTCATTCTTCCCAACACCGATTGCCCCTCCGCCGTTGCGATGCTGGAGCGGCTGCGCGCCAACGGCCTGGGGCAGCGCCCGGATGGTACGCCGGTGACGGCAAGTTACGGTCTTTCGGAAAGATTGGCGGATGGCGTCAAGGACAGCCGGGAGCTGGTCGAAATCGCCGATCAGCGCATGTACCAGGCCAAGGAAAGTGGCAGGGATCGCTGGGTGGGGTGCTGATCGCCTCGATCCGAAAACTGTGTATGCAAATCAGACAACATGATCTTCTCAACCCCCGCCAACGCTGACCGCTACGCCGAGTTGCATCCATTATTCATGCGTGCCTTCGACTACATGCGCAACACCGATCTGCTGGTGCTTGCGCCGGGACGTTATTCCATCATCGAGAAACAACTGTTCGTCATCGTGGAAAGCGTGCCGGGGCGCGCACGCGAAGCGGCAAAGCTGGAATGCCACCGGCGTTACATCGACCTCCAGCTGGTGCTGGAGGGTAGCGATGAGATGGGCTGGAAGCCGCTGGCGGATTGTACGCAGCCGGTGAGCGATTACAGCGAGGAGAAGGACATCCAGTTTTTCCGCGACGCCCCCGTATCGTGGATCGTCACGCCGCCCGGTGCATTCTGCATCTTCTTTCCGGAGGATGCGCATGCGCCTCTGGTCAGCAGCGGCCAAGTGCGCAAGGCAATCTTCAAGATCGCTGTGGATCCTGCGCCACTCTGAACATCGCCATTCCGGTGAAGGCGCTACGAAACCGGACAATCAGCAAGCCGATTCGTCGTCGAAGGCTATGTCGCCTTCTATTACTTTGTCGCCGATTTTAAGATTCCTGAAATCGAACAGGCCGCTGTCCAGCAAGTGTGACGGCTTGACGTTCTGCATCGCGGTGAAGATGGTCTGACTGCGCCCCGGATATTCGAGCTCCCATGCGGCGAGCATCTTCTTGATGGTCTTGCGCTGCATGTTCTCCTGCGAGCCGCACAGGTTGCACGGGATGATCGGGAATCCCATGCCGCGCGCGTAGCGGGCGATGTCCTTCTCCGCGCAATAGGCCAGCGGGCGGATCACGATATGGTCGCCCTTGTCGGTGACCAGCTTGGGCGGCATCGCCTTGAGCTTGCCGCCGAAGAACATGTTGAGGAACAGGGTCTCGATCATGTCGTCGCGGTGGTGCCCGAGCGCGATCTTGTTCGCGCCGAGCTCGTGCGCGACGCGGTAGATGATGCCGCGCCGCAGCCGCGAGCACAGCGAGCAGGTGGTCTTGCCCTCGGGAATTTTTTCCTTGACGATGGAGTAGGTGTCCTGGTTTTCGATGTGGTATTCCACGCCGATGGACTTGAGATATTCCGGCAGCACTTCTTCCGGGAAGCCCGGCTGTTTCTGGTCGAGATTCATCGCGACGATGCGGAAATCGATCGGCGCGCGCTTGCGCAAGGTGAGCAGGATGTCGAGCAGGGCGTGAGAATCCTTGCCGCCGGACAGGCAGACCATCACGCTGTCGCCGTTTTCGATCATGTTGAAGTCGGCGATCGCCTTGCCGACCTGGTGTTCGAGCCGCCCCTTGAGGCGGTTGAAGTTGGTGGAGTGGCGCTCGAAATGGATAGGCTGTGCGATGTCGTTCATGAAACTTCCAGTTTAAATGTTGACACTTCTGCCGCCATCGACGGCGATAATTTGCCCGGTAACATAAGGCGCATCCTGAATCAGGAAGGCCACGGTTCTGGCGATGTCGTCGGGTTCGCCTTCGCGCTTGAGCAGCGTATGTGCGACGATTTTGCGGCGCTGTTCATCATCCATCCAAGCCGCGTTCTCCGGCCACATGATCACGCCCGGCGCGACGGCGTTGACGCGCACCTGCGGCGCCATCTCCTGTGCCAGGGCGCGGGTCAGCGCGGCCAGCCCGGCCTTGGCCACGCTGTATAGCAGATGCCCGTGCATCGGGCGCTCGGCATGGATATCCGCGATGTTCACGATGCAGCCGTGATGGCGGCGCAATTCGGCTGCTGCCGCCTGCGCGAGGAACAGCGGCGCACGCAGATTGGTGCCGAGCAGGTCATGCCACTGCTGTTCGTTCACTTCGGCGAGCGGCGTGGCGTAAAAACTCGAAGCGTTGTTGACCAGCGCATCCAGCCGCCCGAATCTTTCGATGACCCGGTCCACCAGCGAGGGCAGCACCGCCAGGTCGAGCAAATCCGCCTGATACGCCGTTACGCTATCCGGGCGGAGCGCGTTCAATTCGTCGCGCAGATCCAGCGCCTCGCGTGCAGATGAGCGGTAATGCAACGCTATATTCGCGCCTGTCCCGTGCAGGCGGCGGGAAATTGCCGCGCCAACCCGTTTTGCACTTCCGGTCACCAATATCACTTTGCCTTGCATCGCATGCTCCACTAAACTTGCCGCTTCGCGAATTATACCCGACCATGCCCACCACTCTGCCCACTCCCAGCACTGAAGCCGCACAGCACAGCTCCCGGTTAAGCGAACTTATCCGCCGCGACATCGCGGAACATAACGGCTGGGTTTCCTTTGCGCGCTATATGGAGCTTGCCTTGTATGCGCCGGGTCTGGGTTATTACACTGCCGGGGCGCACAAGTTTGGCGAGGCGGGAGATTTTATCACCGCGCCGGAACTGTCTCCGTTATTTGGCCGTACCGTGGCGCGGCAGGCTGCGGAAATCATGGTATCCAGCGCGCCGCATATTCTGGAACTGGGTGCGGGCAGCGGCAAGCTGGCGGCGGACATGCTCGGCGAACTGGAACGGCTCGACAGCCTGCCGGACAGCTACGCGATTCTCGAGGTGAGCGCCGACTTGCGCGCACGCCAGCAAGCCTTGTTGCGCGAACGTCAGCCGCACCTGATGAATCGCGTGCGCTGGCTGGATTTCCTGCCGGAGAAATTCAGCGGCGCAGCCATCGCCAACGAAGTGCTCGATGCCTTGCCCGTGCATCTCGTGCATTGGCGCGACAGCGCGCCGGTCGAACGCGGCGTGGCTATCGACAGCGCCGCCGGCTTCATCTGGCAGGAACGCCCCATAACCGACAACGCTTTGCTGCGCGCCGCGCAGCAGATCAGCGTGCCGGACGATTATGTCAGCGAAATCTGCCGCGCCGCGCGCGGCCTGATCAACAGCCTGGCCGGTTGCCTGGAGCAAGGCGCGCTGCTGTTCATCGACTATGGTTTCGGCGCGCGCGAGTTCTACCACCCGCAGCGCAGCAGCGGCACGCTGATGTGCCACTACCGCCACCATGCGCATGCTGATCCATTTTTCCTGCCAGGCCTGCAGGACATCACCGCGCACGTGAATTTCACTGATGCCGCAGAGTGCGGCATCGATGCCGGGCTGGAGTTGCTTGGCTACACTTCGCAGGCGTTCTTCCTGCTGAACTGCGGCATCACCGAATTGATGAAAGATACCCCGCCGGAGAATCTGCGCGACTACCTGCCGCTTTCCGCGCAGTTGCAGAAGCTCACCAGCCCGGCGGAGATGGGCGAGCTGTTCAAGGTGCTGGCCTTGGGCAGGGGAATGGCCGCGCCGCTATGCGGGTTCGCGCGCGGCGGCCTGACGCGGATGTTGTAGTTTCGCGGGTTTCGGGATGGCGAATGCCAAAACACGCGCCCGCAGATCGAGGCCGTGTAGTCGGCGGATTGTTATCTGGCGCTGTTCAGGAAATTCTTCAACATGTCGTGCCCATGTTCGGTCAGGATGGATTCCGGATGAAACTGTACGCCGTGTACCGGCAAAGTCCTGTGGCGCACGCCCATGATCTCGCCGTCGTCGGTCCACGCGGTGATCTCCAGGCAGTCCGGCAACGTCTCGCGCTCTATCACCAGCGAGTGGTAGCGCGTCGCGGTGAACGGGTTGGGCAGGCCGGTGAACACGCTGCTGTTGTTATGATTGATCGCCGAGGTCTTGCCGTGCATCAGTTGTTTCGCGTGGATGATCTTTCCGCCAAACGCCTGGCCGATGCTCTGGTGGCCGAGGCACACGCCGAGAATGGGGATTTTTCCCGCGAACTGCTTGATGGCTTCAACCGACACGCCCGCCTCGTTCGGCGTGCAGGGGCCGGGCGAGACCACGATGTGCTGCGGGTTCATTTTTTCGATCTGCTCCACCGTCACCTCGTCGTTGCGGCGCACCACCACCTCCGCGCCGAGCTCGGCGAAATACTGCACCAGGTTGTAGGTGAAAGAATCGTAGTTGTCTATCATCAGCAGCATATTTAGCTCGTCCTATTGATTATTCAATGAGTGCTATGCTGAATCATTGAATTTTATCCGGTAACTTGTCCGTTTTTTCGGCGCTTGTAAGCTGCACCGACACCCGGCACCGGGGAAACTGCATTATCCACTGAGCGATGAAGCCGCTCAAGGTTGCGAATGAAATGTTGGGCTTCCCCCGAAAAATTGTCTTCCGATGGTTATGGCAAACGCAATAAAGGTTTCTACTGCTGCGGGTAAAACAGCACCAGGCGGTAGCCGGTCGGCATGAGGTCATTGGTATTGAGGTGCAGCCTGACACTGATTTCGTGATTGGGCAGCAGGCCGGTTTGTTCGTTTTCCAGCGGCGGCAAATAATCTTTCGGTTTGAAGATGCGGCGCGCCAGTGGCGTGTCGTGAGTGTCGTTGAGCGTGAGTTCCAGGTTTGGGAAGGCCTGCGGGTAGGGGGCGCGATTGCGCAGCAGGGCATTCAGGGTGATCTGATTTTCGCGCGCGGGATCGGCTTCGAGGTCGGATGACTCGATACTCATCAGGCCGGTTTTTTGCGGCAGCGGCACGCTGCATCCAAGTAACTGGCAATAGCCCGTCAAGGCGGGTTTCAGGCCGGGCAGACGGGCGGCGAGGTCGACGCGGAAGAAATAGGCGGCTTGCGCGAGCAGCGCCAGCAGCAACAGAAACGCGGCAACCGCCCAAAGCCACCGGCGGTATTCGGGCGGCGGTTCGCGCCCACTTTCATCGTCCTGCAAGATGGCGACCCGCTCGGCCAGCGTTGCGGGTTGCGCAACGGGTTCATCGGCAGCCGTTGGTTGGGTGAGAGTCGCCGGATCATCGGGTGGGGTTTCCGTCAGGCTGGTCTCATCGAAGGCTTGGACGGGTTCGGCGGTTTGCGGTTCGCCGCCGGGCAACTCTGTGGCGGGTGCGGCGGCTTTATCCAGTATCGGCAATTCGAGCTGCGGGCTGGGCTGGTCCGGGATATAGCCGGGCCGCGCATCGAAGGCTTGCAGGCAATTCCCGCAACGCACCATGCCCTGGTGCGCTTCCAGTTGCGTATCGGCAATTTTGAAGCGCGTGTCGCAGTGCGGGCAAAGAGTCGTTCCGCTCATCTCAACGTTTCCGCCCCGACAGACATGCCCAGCCATCCTCGAAAACCGGGGTATCCATGTCGAACCATTGACGGTAGATACTCATCACGTCTTGCGCCTGTTCATCGAGGATGCCGGACAATACGATTTGTCCGCCTTGCCGTGCCGCGTTCGCCAGCAACGGGGCGAGCATGCGGAGCGGGTTGGTCAAAATGTTCGACATCACCAGATCATAACTGCCTTGTGGCAAGTTGTCGGGCAAATAGAATTGCGCATTTTCTACCCGGTTTGCGGCGGCGTTGTCGCGGCTGGCGGTCACCGCCTGCGAGTCTACATCAATGCCAACCGCGCGTGCAGACCCCAGCTTGAGGGCAGTGATGGCGAGGATCCCGGAACCGCAACCGTAATCCAGCACGCTTTCGCCACCTTGCAGGTTGTCGTCCAGCCAGCGCAGGCATAGCCGCGTGGTGGGGTGGCTGCCGGTGCCGAATGCCAAGCCGGGGTCGAGCACGATGTTGACGGCATCGTGGTCGCGGGGTGTGTGCCAGGTCGGCACGATCCACAGCCGGGGCGAGATCGGAATCGGTTCGAATTGCGCTTGCGTGAGGCGCACCCAGTCGTGGTCTTCCAGCGTCTCGATGCAATGTACGGGAATTTTTTCGAGGCCGAGGCTGTCGGCGGCTTCGCGCAGAATTGCGGCGACATCGCGGTCGTCGTCGAACAATGCGCTGACGCGGTTGTGCTGCCATACGCCGGGCGGCGCTTCGCCGGGTTCGCCGAAGATCGCCTGTTCGTCCGGCGTGCCGGCATCTGCGTCCAGCAAGTCCACCGACAGTGCGCCGAGTTCCAGCAACGCTTCGCTCAGCGCTTCGGCATGTTCTGCGCCGGTATCAACGGTCAGCGTCAGCCACGGCATTACTTACCTTTGTTGCGCTCGGCGAGCCGCTCTTCCAGGTAATGAATGTTGGTGGCGCCGCGCATGAAGGCGGCATCCTGCAGTAATTCGCGGTGCAACGCGAGATTGGTGTCGATGCCTTCCACCCACATTTCGGACAGGGCGGTGCGCATCCTTGCCATGGCCTGCTCGCGCGTGTCGCCGTAGGCGATGATCTTGCCGATCATCGAGTCGTAATGCGGCGGTACGAAATAGTTGTTGTAGGCATGAGAATCGACGCGGATGCCGGGGCCGCCCGGCGCGTGCCACGAGGTGATGCGCCCCGGCGAGGGGGTGAATTTGTAGGGGTGCTCGGCGTTGATGCGGCATTCGATGGCATGCCCCCTGAATTCGATGTCGCGCTGCCGGAACGGCAGCTTCTCCCCCGCGGCGATGCGGATCTGCTGCTGCACGATGTCGATGCCAGTGATCATTTCGGTGACCGGATGCTCCACCTGCACGCGGGTGTTCATTTCGATGAAGAAGAACTCGCCGTTCTCGTAGAGGAACTCGAAGGTTCCCGCGCCGCGGTAACCGATTTTGCGGCAGGCTTCGGCGCAACGTTCTCCGATCTTGTTGCGCAGGCGCAGGTTGAGCGAAGGGGCGGGCGCTTCCTCGATGATTTTCTGGTGGCGGCGCTGCATCGAACAGTCGCGTTCGCCGAGATAGACCGCGTTGCCGTGCTGGTCGGCCAGAATCTGGAATTCGATGTGGCGCGGGTTTTCCAGGAATTTTTCCATGTACACCATGGGGTTGTTGAAGGCGGCCTGCGCCTCGGTTCTGGTCATGGTCACCGCGTTGAGCAGCGCGGCCTCGGTGTGCACCACGCGCATGCCGCGCCCGCCGCCCCCACCCGCCGCCTTGATGATGACCGGGTAGCCGACGCTGCGCGCGGTCTTGACGATCTCGGCTGGATTATCCGGCAGCGCGCCGTCCACGCCCGGCACACACGGCACGCCGGCTTTCTTCATCGCGCTCTTTGCGGAAACCTTGTCGCCCATCAGGCGGATGGTTTCGGCGCGCGGGCCGATGAACACGAAGCCGCATTTCTCGACACGTTCGGAGAAATCGGCGTTTTCCGACAGGAATCCGTAGCCCGGATGGATGGCTTGCGCATCGGTTACTTCCGCCGCGCTGATGATGGCGGGGATGTTCAGGTAGCTTAAATTGGAAGGTGCCGGGCCGATGCACACCGATTCGTCGGCCAGCTTCACATATTTGGCGTCTGCATCCGCCTCGGAATGCACCACGACGGTCTTGATGCCCAGTTCGCGGCAGGCGCGCTGGATGCGAAGGGCGATTTCACCGCGATTCGCGATCAGTATTTTTTCAAACATTCGAATGCTCCGAACTTGGGTTTAGCTGGTAGGGCGGATGAGCCGCAGGCGTTATCCGCCGGATGTGAACGATGTCGGGCAATTTGCGTTTCCACCCTGCGGCGGATAACGCTGCGCTCATCCGCCCTACGAATAGTCTGATTACGATTAACCAATCACGAACAAAGGTTGGCCAAACTCCACTGGCTGGCCGTTTTCCACCAGAATGGCTTTGACGACTCCGGCCTGATCCGCGTCGATTTCGTTGAGCAACTTCATCGCTTCGATGATGCACAGGGTGTCGCCGCTGTTCACGTTCTGGCCGACATCCACGAAAGGTTTGGAACCTGGCGAGGCGGAACGGTAGAAGGTGCCTACCATCGGCGACTTTACTATATTCCCTTCGGGTGCTGCGGGTTTGGCGGACTCCGCTGCCGGAGCGGGTTGTGGGGCAACCGGTGCGGCGACGGGTTGCGGGGCGGGTGCGTAGGCTTGTTGCGGTGCGGCGTGTACGGTGCGCGTGATGCGTACTCGTTCTTCACCCTCGCTGATTTCCAGTTCGGCAATGCCGGAACCTTCCACCAGATCGATCAGTGTCTTGAGCTTGCGTAAATCCATGATCCCCTCCTTGACGCTAGTTTTTATTGTTCAGTGCGTATTGCACTGCGTATTCATAACCCGCCGCGCCCAGGCCGCTGATGACGCCCACGGCGAGGTCAGAGAAAAATGATTCCTTGCGGAACGCTTCCCGCGCGAACACGTTTGAAAGATGTACCTCGATAAAAGGGATGTCAACCGCCGCCAGCGCATCGCGCAAGGCTACGCTGGTATGGGTGAAAGCGGCAGGATTGATGATAATGAACTGCGTGCCGTCGGCGCGCGCCTGTTGCACCCGTTCCACCAGCGCCGACTCGGCGTTGCTCTGGAAGCAGAACAGATTCGCGCCATTCGTGCCGGCTAATGCCATTAAACGCTCGTTAATTTCGTCTAACGTGACGCGTCCATATATATCTGGTTCGCGACCGCCAAGCAAGTTCAGGTTGGGCCCATGCAATACAAGGATGTTCTTCATGTGTGCAGTTTGCCGTAAATTAGTGCAATTTGTCTACTTTTTTGTGAGATATAGACTAACAATCTCAAAGCCCGGTATTTTGTAGCGTTTTCAGGAATTGCGCCGCATTTTGGTAGCCGATTACGCGGAAATCGCCCATTTCCTTGCCTTGCGCATCGAAAAACAGGATGCCGGGTGGCCCATACAGGCCGAAGCGCTTGAGCAGGGCCTGGTCGGCTTCGCTGTTGGCGGTCACATCCGCCTGTAGCAGCAGCACCGGCTTGAGTTTTGCCTGGACGGCGGCATCGGCGAAGGTGAAACGTTCCATTTCCTTGCAGGAAACACACCAGTCGGCGTAGAAATCCAGCATGACCGCTTGCCCGCGCGCCTGGGCGATGCGCCGGTCGAGCTCCGCAATGTCATGGACGCGGGAGAATTGCAGTGTGGCGGGAGCCTGTATTTCGGCGCGACCGATGTTGCCGAGCGGGCGCAGGATATCGCGCGCGCCGGACAGCGCACCGATCAGATAGGATATGCCGAGCAGCAGGGCGATCAGGCCGATGCCTTTGAGCAGCCTATGCCAGCCGTTGGCGTTGTGCGGCAATGTGTCCAGCGCACGCAGGTATATCCCCGAAAAAATCAGCAGCGCCGCCCATAACAGCATTTGCACGCTGATCGGCAGCAGCGGCTGGACGATCCAGATCGCCAGGGCCAGCAGCATTACGCCAAAGAACTTTTTGACCGCTTCCATCCATGCGCCGGCCTTGGGCAACAATACGCCCGCCGAGGTGCCGATCAGCAGCAGCGGTGCCCCCATGCCCAGCGCCAGCGCAAACAGGGCGACCCCGCCCAGCACCGCATCGTGCGTCTGGCCGATGTATAGCAGCGCGCCAGCCAGCGGCGCGGCCACGCACGGCCCCATGATGACGGCGGACAGCGCGCCCATCGCGAACACGCCGGACAGGTGTCCGCCATGCAGGCGGTTGCTGCTGTCGGTCAGCTTGCTTTGCAAAGCCGTCGGCAACTGGAACTCGTAAAAGCCGAACATGGACAGCGACAGCAACACGAACAGCGCGGAGAAACTGCCCAGCACCCAAGGCGTTTGCAGCGCGTTGGAAATCAGGCTACCGGACAGTCCCGCCGCCACCCCGGCGGCGGCGTAGGTGAGCGCCATGCCCAGCACATAAGCCAGCGACAGGATGAAGGCGTGCATTTTGGTGATCTTATGCCCGCGCCCGACGATGATGCCGGACAGGATCGGGATCATCGGGAACACGCAGGGTGTCAGGGCGAGCAACAGTCCTGCGCCGAAGAAAAAAGACACGATCAGCCAGAAGCTGCCGCCTTTGAAGAGTTGCGCGATCCGGGTGTTCTCGTTGTCCGGCAAGCCTGACGAAGTTGACCCGGCAGACAGAGGCGCGATGGCAGAGGGTGGCGGGGCTTCGGTCATCGCCGGGGTGGGCGACGCGCGCAGCCCGGTTTTTGCATCCGGCAGATCGAGCCGCAGCGTCTTGTTGATGGGCGGATAGCATAATCCCTCTTCGCTGCAGCCCATGTAGGTGGCGTTCAGGGTCATAACGGTGGCGGCAGCGTGCGGGCGCTCCAAGGTAATTTCGGCCTGGATCGAACTATGGAACACTTCGATGTTGCCGAAAGAGGGATCCTGCTTCATTTCGCCGCGCGGCAGGTTCACCGCTAGGACTTTGGCCGTGCCATCGCCAGCCTCGAACCTGATTTTGTCGCGGTACAAATAGTATCCCGGAGTCACGCTTAGGCTGGCTTGCAGGGTGTAAGCGTCGCGCACCATCACTTGCAGCCCGAAAGCCTGATCCGGCGGGAGAAAGGTGGGCTGTTTGCCGCCCAAGCCGGGCAGGCGATCCAGCAAACCAGCATTTGCGGCGGGTGCCATGAGACATAACAGCATAACCAGCGACTTGGCCATTGTCTTTTGATGGCCTAGTCGAATGGCTAGTAGTTTCATCAGCATTACAAAACGCATGGGTTATTCCTTGAGGGTGTTGGTTTCGCGGTTTACCCATTCCAGATAGGCAGGCAAGCCGACAGCTACAGGGACAGCGACAATTTCGGGAAGTTCGTAAGGGTGATGTTCCCGGATCAAGGCTTCAAGGCGCGGATAGGCGGCGCGCGTGGTCTTGATCAGCAGCGGCACTTCGCTGGTGGTTTCGAGGGCGCCCTGCCAGCGGTAGGTCGAGGTGCACGGCGCGAGCTGGTTCACGCAGGCCGCAGCACGCTCTTCGATCAGCCGTTGCGCCAGTTGCGCGGCAGTCTGCGTATCCGGCAGGTTAGTGACGACTAATAATATGTCGCTCATTTCGAGAACCTCAACCCGAGTTGCAGCAACTCGTCCCACACATCGCCCTGGCGCAGACCCTTGATGGTCTTGTCCAGTCGCGCGGCCTGCTGCAGGGCACGTTCGATAAGAGGAAACTTCAGGCGGTGCGCCGCATTCTCGATCAGCCCCTGCCGATCCCTGCGCACCCGCAGGTCGCGCAGGGCGTTGCCGAGATTGCCGCCGCGCTGTACCGCTTGCAGCACCTTGCCGAGCGTGCGGATATCTTCGCTGACCGCCCACAGCACCAGCACGGTGGCGGTTCCCTCGGCGCGCAGTCCGTCGAGAATGCGCGCGAAACGCGTCGCGTCGCCATTCAGCATAGCTTCGGAGAGTTTGAAAATATCGTAGCGCGCCACATCCATCACCGCATCCCTGACCTGCTCGAATGACAGTTGTCCCGTGGGGAACAGCAGCGCGAGCTTCTGGATTTCCTGAAATGCCGCGAGCAGGTTGCCTTCGCAGCGGTCGGCGAGAAATTCTAGAGTAACCGGGTCGACGCTCTGTTCCTGCCGCTTCAGCCGGGCACCAATCCAGCGCGGCAGCGCCTGGCGCGGAATGTCGTCGGCGGAAACCATTACGCCGTGCCGCTCCAATGCGGTGAACCACTGGCTTTTCTGTGCGCTCCAGTCCAGCTTGGGCAGGGAAATTAGGGTCAGTATGTCCGGGCTCATGTTGGCGATATAGTCCTGCAATGCCTGCCCGCCTTCAGTGCCGGGTTTGCCGGACGGGATGCGCAGGTCGATGATCTTGCGTTCGGCGAACAGCGAAAGGCTTTGCGCGCTGTTGCGCAGCTCCGCCCATTTGAAATGCTGCTCGGCGATGAAGGTTTCACGCTCGCTGTAGCCCGCCGCGCGTGCCGCCGCACGGATGCTGTCCGCCGCCTCGACCGCCAGCAGCAGCGCGTCGCCGTGCACCACATACAGCGGCTTGAGGCCTGAGGCCAGATGGCGCGGCAGTTCTTCGCTGGAGATCGGCATGGGTTATTGCGGCTGCGGTTTTGCGCGGCTCAGGCGGCGCACGATCTGCTGCACCATGTCGGAACGCATGCTCTGGTAGAGCAGGGCTTCCTCGGCTTCCTTGGCGAGAATCTGGGTGTCGTCATAGATGTAATCGCGGCGCAGCATCATTTCTTCGGCGGGGATCCAGTCCCGGTGCTTGAGATCGTAGGCGCGCAGCGACACGCGGTAGCGCAACTGAAACTCGTTCACGCGTCCGCTGCCGCCAAGCGTCAATATCTGCTTCTCCGGAATTTCCAGGGCGATATTGAGTACCACGTCGGCTTCATTGGCGCTATCAATCAGCCTTACTTTGTAGGCTTCCAAGTTGCGGCGCAACTCGGCGATGAAAGGCGTGCCGGGGTTGGCTGCATCCAGATACAGAGTATTGAACGGCATTCCCGCCTGGCCGCGCAGATGGAAGCCGCAGGCGGTCAGCAGCAGGGCGGTCAACAGCAATAATATACGCATAGCCATATTCCCAAACCGGATGAACCGGAAAAATTTGTGCTGGATCGCAGCCCAAGTAGGGCGCAATAACCGAAGGGCATTGCGCCGAATGAAATAAGCATGGTGCAATGCGCTACGCTTAATTGCACCCTACACGACAATATTAATCAAGCGCCCAGGCACGACCACGATCTTCTTCGGTACCGCGCCCGCCAGTTGCTTTTCGACGGCGGGGTGAGCGAGCGCCAAATGTTCCAGCGCCGCTTTATCGGCGCTCTTGGCAACCGTCAGGTTGCCGCGCAGCTTGCCATTCACCTGGATCACGATTTCGATTTCGTCCTGCACCAGCGCGCCAGGGTCGGCTTCGGGGAACGGCTGGTCCAGCATATCGCTGCCGGGGCGCAGTTCCGCCCATAGCGTCTGACAGAGATGCGGCACGATCGGGTTCAGCATCAGCGCGATGGCTTCCAGTACTTCCTGCGCCACGCTATGCGCGACGGGCGTCCGCTCGTCGAATTTCGCCAGTGCGTTGAGCAGTTCCATGTTCGCCGCGATGGCGGTGTTGAAAGTCTTGCGCCGCCCCATGTCGTCGTCTACCTTGGCGATGGTCTGGTGCAGTTGCAGGCGCAGCGCCTTCGCCGCCGCCGATAAATCTTCGCTCGCAAATTCCCCCCCCTTTGCAAAAGGGGGGCTGGGGGGGGATTTTTCCACATGGTCGTGGACGGCTTTCCACACCCGCTTGAGAAAGCGGAACGCGCCTTCCACACCGGCGTCCGACCATTCCAGCGACTGTTCCGGCGGCGAGGCGAACATCATGAACAGGCGCGCGGTGTCGGCGCCGTATGCGTCGATAATGGCCTGCGGGTCGACGCCGTTGTTCTTCGATTTGGCCATTTTCTCGGTGGCGCCGATATGTACCGGCAGGCCATCGGCCTTGAGCGTCGCGCCGGTCGGTCGGCCGCGCTCGTCGGTGCTGACTTCCACCTCGGACGGGTTGATCCACTGCTTTCTGCCGTGGGCATCCTCGCGGAAGAACGTCGGCGCGACCACCATACCTTGGGTCAGTAAATTCGTGAATGGCTCGTCGCCCTGCACCAGCCCCTCGTCGCGCATCAGCTTGTGGAAGAAGCGCGCGTACAGCAGATGCAGGATGGCGTGCTCGATGCCGCCGATATACTGGTTCACCGGCAGCCAGTGTTTGGCGCGCTCGTCCACCATGCCGGTCGTGCAATCCGGGCTGGCATAACGAGCGTAATACCAGCTTGATTCGACGAAGGTGTCCATGGTGTCGGTTTCGCGCTTCGCCGCCTTGCCGCATTGCGGGCAGATGGTCATGTAGAATTCCGGCATTTTCGCCAGCGGCGAGCCAGCGCCGTCCGGCACCACGTTCTCCGGCAGCTTTACCGGAAGCTGTTCGTCCGGCACCGGCACGTCGCCGCATACCGGGCAATGGATGATCGGGATCGGGCAGCCCCAGTAACGTTGCCGCGAAATGCCCCAGTCGCGCAGGCGGAACTGGGTGCGTTTCTGGCCGAGGCCCTTGGCTTGCAGGTCGGCAGAAATCGTATCGAACGCCTCCTGAAATCCCATGCCGTTGCATTTCCCGGAGCTGACCAGCGTCCCGTATTCGGTATTGGGCGATTCGAGCTGCAATTGCTTGGCGAATTCATTGACGGACGCAATAAAGGCGTCCGAGGGTGCAGCAGTCAGGTCTGCCAGCACATCGTTCAGGTAAATAAACATTCCCGAGCGGCCGATTTCCTCATGGTCAGGCTCAATTCCTTCGGCTTCGAGGCTGAACGTCAGTTTCTCCCACTTGGATAACAATTCCTGACTTGCGATGACATGTTTGACGGGCAAGCCGTATTTATCGGCAAACTCGAAATCCCGTTCGTCGTGTGCCGGAACTGCCATCACCGCGCCCTCGCCGTAGCCCATCAGCACGTAATTGGCGACCCACACCGGGAGCTTTTCTCCGGTGAGCGGATGCTTCACGAACAGGCCGGTATCCATGCCCCGTTTTTCCATGGCTGCCACTTCGGCCTCAGCTGTGCCGCCGCGCTTGCACGCTTCGATAAAGCTGGAAAGTTCAGGGTTTTCGGTTGTTGCGGCCGCGCGCACGGCCAGCGGATGTTCCGCCGCCACCGCCACATAAGTCACGCCCATCAGCGTGTCGGGGCGGGTGGTGTAGACCTTGAGCACACCGGCCGCGCCCACGCTCCCCATGTCGTAGGGGAAATGGATTTCGCAGCCATGGCTCTTGCCGATCCAGTTGCGCTGCATGGTTTTCACCTGTTCCGGCCAGCCGTCGAGTGTGTCGAGACCGGTGAGCAATTCCTCGGCGTATCCGGTGATGCGGAAAAAATACATCGGGATGTCGCGCTTTTCGACGGGGGCGCCGGAACGCCAGCCGCACCCGTCTATAACCTGTTCGTTGGCCAGCACGGTGTTGTCCACCGGATCCCAGTTCACCGAGGCGGTCTTCTTGTAGATGATGCCCTTCTCGAACAGGCGCGTGAACAGCCACTGTTCCCAGCGGTAATAATCCGGCTTGCAAGTGGTCACCTCGCGCGCCCAGTCGATGCCCAGGCCGAGCGACTTGAGCTGCTTCTTCATGTATTCGATATTGGAATATGTCCATGCGGCGGGCGGCACGTTGTTGGCCAGCGCGGCGTTCTCGGCGGGCAGGCCGAACGCGTCCCAGCCCATCGGCTGCATCACGTTGCAGCCTTTCATGCGGTGGTAACGGCTCAATACGTCGCCGATGGTGTAGTTGCGCACATGGCCCATGTGCAGTTTGCCGGAGGGGTAGGGGAACATTGACAGGCAGTAATACTTGGGCTTGTCGGACTGCGGGTCGTCGGATGGGTCAGGGGCGCGGAACGCCTGGCGGGTTTCCCAGTGTTTTTGCGCCTGTTGTTCGATGGATGCCGGGTGGTAGTTGGGTTGCATGATTTTACGGGTCGGTGCCTGGATTTTTGAATGCGGCATTATAGCGATATCGCCTTTGCCGTGCTCGCAGGCAATCTGGCTGAACCATGCAAAGCGCGGCGCGCGATGCAAGCGCAGTAGTGGCGCAGGGGCCTTTGTTATAGAATCGCTACTTATAAAATTTTCATTCGTTCTGCTCCAGGAGAAACCATCATGTCGCGCAAGCACCCCGTAATTGCTGTCACCGGTTCTTCCGGCGCAGGCACCACCACGGTAAAACAAGCCTTCGAGAATATCTTCCGCCGCGAAAAAATCAGGGCGGCAGTCCTGGAGGGCGACAGCCTGCACAGCCTCGACCGCATGGCGTTCCGCGCCGCTGCCGCAGAAGCGGCCAAGACAGGCAATAATTGTTTCAGCCATTTCGGCCCGGAAGCCAACCATTTCGACAAGATCGAGCAAACCTTCAAGACTTACGGCGAAACCGGCATGTGCAAGCGCCGCTACTACGTGCACAGCGAAGACGAGGCCGCGCTCCACAACAAGCATTTTGGCCTGACCGACCTGAAGCCCGGCGTGTTCACCCCGTGGGAAGACATCGAAGCGGATACCGACCTGCTGTTTTACGAAGGGCTGCACGGCATGGCCACAGACGGCGACATCGACATCGCCAAGCAAGTTGACCTAGGCATCGGCGTAGTGCCGGTGGTCAATCTGGAATGGATCCAGAAAATCCACCGCGACAAGGCCGAACGCGGTTATTCGGCGGAAGCGACGGTGGATACCATCCTGCGCCGCATGCCGGACTACGTCAAATACATCACCCCGCAATTTTCGCGCACCCACATCAATTTTCAGCGCGTGGCGGTGGTGGACACCTCCAACCCGTTCATCGCGCGCGACATCCCCACGCTCGACGAAAGCTTTGTGGTGATCAGGTTCAGCAAGCCGAAGGGCGTGAACTTCCCTTACCTGCTCACCATGATCCACGACTCCTTCATGTCGCGTGCCAACACCTTGGTGGTGCCCGGCGGCAAGATGAGCTTCGCGATGGAAATTATCCTGACACCGATCCTGCACGAGATGATCGAAAACAAGAAGGAATAGGATTGCAGTCAACGGCGACGGCGGGGAACCGGTGCAACAGGTTCCCCGTTTCCATTTGCTGGCACGTTGCCATGAAAGCCGATAGCATTCGCGGCGTTGCAACCGTTGCCCAAAAAATCCTGAAGGAGGTGTGAATGAACTACTCGCATGTATTGTCCGGCCTGATCGACCGCCATGACTTGTCGTTTGCCGAGATGCGCGAGCTGATGCAGCACATCATGGGCGGGCAGTTGACACCGGCGCAGATCGCGGCCATCTTGATCGCATTGCGCGTGAAAGGCGAAACGGTCAGCGAGATTGCGGCGGCGGCGGCAGTGATGCGCGAATTGTCTACCAAGGTCAATGTAAGGCATACCGGGCACTTGATAGACACTTGCGGTACAGGCGGCGACGGCGCGCAGACTTTCAATATTTCCACTGCCAGCGCGCTTGTCGCGGCGGCGGCTGGCGCGCATGTCGCCAAGCACGGCGGGCGTTCGGTTTCCAGCACCTGCGGCAGCGCCGACGTGCTGGAAAAGCTCGGCGTGAATGTAAGTCTTACGCCGGGGCAGGTTGCGCAGTGCGTGGACAGCATCGGCGTCGGCTTCATGTTCGCGCCCAACCACCACAGCGCGATGAAGTATGCCGCGCCGGTGCGCCGCGAACTCGGCGTGCGCACCCTGTTCAATCTGCTCGGCCCGTTGACTAACCCGGCAGGCGCGCAGAATCAGGTGATTGGGGTGTTCCACCAGGCGTTCACAGCCAAGCTCGCGCAAGTTTTGGGCGAGCTCGGCAGCCATCATGTGCTGGTGGTGCACGGCGCGGACGGCATGGACGAGATTTCCGTCTCCGAGGGAACCTATATTGCGGAACTGAAAGACGGAAAGGTGCGCGAATACACCGTGCACCCGAGCGACTTCGGTTTGCCAAGCGCACCCGTCGGCATGCTGCGCGTCGCCAACGCCGACGAGGCGTGCGAAAAGTTGCTCGGCGTGCTGAACAATGAAACCGGTGCGCCGCGCGACATCGTGCAACTGAATGCCGGTGCGGCGATTTATGTGGCAGGGCTGGCGGCCACACTCAAGGAGGGTGTAGTCAAGGCCGGTCAGGTGATTGCCAGTGGTGCGGCAAAAATCAAGCTGGATCAGCTTGTAGCTTTGAGCAACGGCTTCAAGGTTTGATCGGCCATGAATCTACATAAAGGATGGGCGCTACGAATTTGTTATCTGTTGGTGCTGTCACATCGATGCCCCGTTAAGTTTTGATGCTGCTTGGTAAGGGCTTGCATTCGCTCGTGGCGCATCATGTCGAAGCGCCCGAACAGGCGCACGATGGCCTCACATCTTCGCGACATCCCTTGGTTCTTCATAACGTAATGGTGGCGGCACGCCAATCGATATCATCTGGCCCGATGATAGGCAACTTCGCCGCATCGCAGTCCATGATTCAAGGCGCATTACGATAGCTGCGTGCTGATGGGCCGTCATGCTTGGGCTGTGGCTATGAGGTCCCACGGGCGCTATTTGCGGCGCCCGGACTGATTCTTGTAACGCTTCATTTGCTTGCGCGCATACAAACCGTGGCAGAACAGGCCGAGCGCGGCGCATAACGCCAGCAACGCGAGCACGGCAAGGGCGAGGGAAATCGTTTCAGCCATGCGGTGCCTCCTGCATCAGCCGCGCGCGCGCGGCATCACGGCGCTTGGTCTGGCTCTTCCACCACATCCACAGCCCGGTGAAACCGAGGAACACCCAGATGCCGCCGAGCAGATCGATCCAGACCCACTCCACGCTCTTGCCGAGAAAGGCTTTGCCGGTATGCAGGTCGGTCATGAGCTTGCCCAGCGTGATGCGCTCCGCGACCACCGCGTTCGCCGGCAGCGCGGCCAGCACCTGCAAGGTTGCCGACTCGGCCTGCCATATGTGACCGTCGCGGCTGGTCGCCAATCCATAGTCCTTGAGCACGACCGTCACGCTGCCGTCGGGCGCGAGGCTGGCATTCCAGGCATCGCCGTCGAGCATCCTGTGCCAGCTTTCCCGCATCTGCACCCAGATGCCGCTCTTCGCGGCGACCACCACACCCCAGGGCGCGGTGATGATGTCGCGCACCTCGGTGTCGCCCAGTTCCGCTATGGCGACGGCCTTGCCTTCGGCGATGCGATACAGGCCGGATTTCGTGCCGACCCAGCGGCTGCCGTCCGCAAGCAGCAGGCTGCTGCGCACTTCCATGCCGGCCGCCTTCATCGCCTGTGTGCCATAGCCGGGCAGCCAGCGGACTGCGCCGGTGACCTCGATATCGTTGAGGCCGAGCGCCTTGTTGTGCGCGATGAAGATCGCTGTCATGCCGACCAGCAGCATCGGCAGCAGCAATATCACCGAGATCCAGTTGTGCCAGTCGCGGGCCTTGAAGTCGAGTTTCATCGTGTGCCCCCGTTCATGATTAAAATTTTCCTTCCACTGCGATAAAGAATGCCCGTCCGCCGCGTTCGGCCTCCTGCGTGAACTTGATCTTCTGGTTCGAGGCGTTGTATTCGTACTTGTCCTTGTCCTTCACCATGTCGAGCAGGTTGGCGGCGGTGAAGCGTAACGAGACATCCTTGCCGAGACGCTTCATCACGTACATATCCAGCAGCTTCTGTTCCGCCTCGTCATCCGGTTTCAGCGGCTCGGTCGGGTTCTTCAGGAACTTCGGCGTGTAGTTGTAGTTCACGCCCCAGGCCGCATCCCAGCGCGGCAGCTGCCAGTCGAAACCGATGTTGTAAACGAACGGCGGCTGGTCCTTGATGCGGGTGGTCTGCCCCGTGGTGGTGCTGGTGATCTCCGAGAACAGCCGGGTGTAGTTGAAGCGCAGCATCAGCTCCGGCATGCCGATGATGTCCATGCGCGGGCGGGCGTCCAGCTCGATGCCCCAGACCTTGGCATCGCCCACGTTCTGCGGGCGGCTGACGAAGCGCGCGCCTTCCAGTGCGGTGACCGTATCGACCTTGTCGGTGATCAGGCGGTTGAAGAGGCTCGCGCCCAGCACCCCGCCGTTCTTCGGCAGGAAATGCTCCCAGCCCAGTTCGAGGCCGACCGCTTGTTCGGGGCGCAGATCCGGGTTGCCGGACTTGTCCGGATTGCTCAGGCTGTTTGCGCCGCTCGCAATTTCGGTGACCGGAGACAGCTCGTCGAACTTGGGCGGTTTAATGGTCTTGGTCGCGCTGGCGCGCAGGTTGTTGCGCGGATCGACTTGCCAGAGATAGTGCAGCGATGGCGTGAGTGCGCGGGTCTTGCCGCTGCTGGTTTGCCTCAGCGCGTCCACGGCAGCCAGGTCGTTGCGGATGGCGCGCGCGCCGGGCGTCAGGAAGTGGCCGCCGCCCAGCGTGATCTCGTCCTGCAAAAAGACCGCCCAGCGTTTCTCGTCGATGTCGAAATTGTCGCCCCGCGCGAGTGCCTTGGGCACGCCGTTCTCGGTGGCGGTTTTGCTGTCCTTGCGCGACTTGTCCTTGTATTCCAGACCGGTGGAAAGCTTGTGGATGCCGAGCTTGCGTTCCGCTTTCGCACCCAGAAACCACTCCTGTTCGTCCTTGTCGTCGTGTTCCAGCGTGGTCTTGGTCAAGGCGCCGGCGGCGTTGTATTCCAGCGCGGTCTTGTCCTTCACCTCGCCGCCCTGCTGCGAGGCGGCGTAGACGGATAACTGGCCGCCTTCCAGTTTGTGTTTCCACTCGCCGCGCAGACGTGCGGTCTCGCGCAGCTTGTCCTCGGTCTCCGCCCTGCGGCCGTCGCCCACATAGTTGGCGCCGGTGGCCGGCGTGTTGTATTTGAACTTGTCCACGTCCTTGGTCTTGCGTTCGTCGGAACTGGTGATCCATGGCGTGAGCACCAGCTCGTCGCCGCCCGCGAGCTTGATGTTGACACGCGGCGAGAAGTCGAGCGTATCGGTGCTCACCCGCTCGTCCTCGAATTCGTCCTTCCAGCTGTTGCGCACGCCGGTGGCGGCGACGAAACCCTGCTCGCTCTTGCTCTTGGTCTTCAGTTCGCCGCGCTGGCCCACGGCGGCGTTGAGCAGCCAGCGCACGTCGCCGGTGGCGTTGCCGTACTGGCCGGACAGGTTCCAGGTGTCCTTGTCGGTCTTCTCGCCGGAGACGCGACCTGCCACCATGCGCGCATTGCTGACGCGCTGGTTCGGCGCATCGCGCAGCACGATGTTGATCGCACCCATCAGTCCCTCGTTGGTCATGTCGGCGCCGGGTGCGCGGATCACCTCGATGCGTTCCACCATGTCCAGCGGCAGGCGGTCCACCTGGATCTGGCGCTCCTTGGTGCCGGTCGCCACCGGCTCGCCGTCGATGAGGATCTCGGTATAGCCCTTGTCCATGCCGCGCAGCCGCACATCCTTGGGCGTGCCGGGCGGTCCGGTGAAGGTGACGCTGGGCAGGCGGCGCAGATAGTCGCCGACGGTCAGCTCGTTCATCCGGTCGAGCTCTTCGCGGCCATAGACCAGCCGTGTGGAAGTCGCGTTCTGGCGCGCGTCGAAATCGTCCCGCTCGGCCTGGACGTGGACCTGCTCCAGAGTGGTTTCTTCGCCCCAGGCGGGATAGGCCGCGCAGAGCGCGGCGATCAGCAAAGTCAGTGTCGGTTTGTTCATGCTCAGTCCTCGTAGTCATGTGTTCTGGCTGGCTGGCTGAGCAACTGGCTTGCTGGCGGAACGATATTGGTTGGAAAAGAATTAAAGGTTCAGTGCGCCTCCGGCTCGGTCACGAATCCGATGCGCGACAATCCCGCGCGTGCCGCCGCCGACATCACTTCCGCCACCTTCTCGTAGGGCGTGGTGCGCTCGGCGCGCAGGTGCAGTTCGGGCTGCGGCGTCTGCGCGGCAGCGAGCTGCATGTGTGCGGAAAGCGCGGCGGCATCGAGCGGCTTGCCGTTCCAGTACACCTGCGCGGCGGCATCGATGCTGACCTGCACGTTGTCCGGTTCGCTCAGGCTGGGCGAAGAACTTGCCTTGGGCAGATCGACCTTGACCGCATGGGTGAGCAAGGGTGCTGCGACAATGAAGATCACCAGCAGCACCAGCATCACGTCGATCAGCGGGATCATGTTGATCTCGGCCAGATCGCCGTCGGTGTCGCTGTCGGAAAAAGAACCGAAGGCCATGATCTTTCCTTACGTCGCGGCGCGCGCGGCGACGCGGGCGATGATGTGCGCCGAGGTCGCGGTCACCGCATCCGCCGCCGCGCTGCCCTTGAGGCCGGTGGCAAGGAAGGTGAATACGTCGTGGGCGAAGGAATCCAGCGCGGCTAGCGTGTTGCGATTGGCGCGGGCGAAAGCGTTGTAGGCGATGGCGGCGGGGATCGCCACCGCCAGCCCGATGGCGGTCATGATCAGCGCCTCGCCGACCGGCCCGGCCACCTTGTCCAGCGTGCCCTGGCCACTGATGCCGATGGCCATCAGCGCGTGATAGATGCCCCAGACCGTGCCGAACAGACCGACGAAGGGCGCGCTCGACGCCACGGTGGCGAGGAAGGTCTGGCCGTATTCGAGGCGCGCCTTGTCCTGCGCGATGGCGCGCTTCATCGCGCGCGTGAGGAACTCGTCCGGCGTGCCGGCATCGATCAGGCCGCGCGTCTTCTGGCCGTCCAGCGCGGCGCGGTGCTGCTCGATGGCGGTGAAGCCGTGATGCACCAGATGCGAGAACGCATCGGTGACGCCGGTTTCGCCCATGCGCCGCGCGATGTCGTCCAGACTGTCGGCGGCCCAGAAGGCAGCCAGAAAATCGTTGCTGGTGCGCCGCGCGCGGAACAGGCGCACGCCCTTGGTGACGATCAGATACCAGGTACCCGCCGACATCAGGGTCAGGATGACGAGCAGGACGAGGGCGACGCCGTCGGCATGGGTGATGAAGTGGGCAAAGCCCAGCGGGTTTTCCATGGTCAACCCTTTAACATAAATCTCGCGAAGCGAGGACATACCGTACCCCTCGCCCTATGGGAGAGGGGGAACGGGGGTGAGGGAAACGCTCATGGTGCAGACGATTTATCATTTGAAGGAGCCTGCGCCATGAGCGTTCAGCGAGAATACGATGGGGACAAGGACGGTGGCGGCGACGGCCTCGCTGCCGCGCCGCGCGGGTACGAAGCGCCAGCGGCGCACCGCATCGAGCGCCGCCTGGTCGAGACGCGCCGAGCCGCTGCCGGCCTGCACTTCGACGGCGAGCGGCTGGCCGCTGGCGGCGACCCGCACGCGCAGCATCACCTTGCCTTCTTCGCCGAGGCGGCGCGACAGCGGCGGATAGGACGGTCTGGGATTGGCAAGGTAAGCCGCATCGAACAGCGGCTGCATCTCGCTCGGCGGCGCGGCGGCAACGGGCTCTGTTACAACGGACTCTGGCGCAGCGGGTGCGGGTGCCACGGTCTCGACCGGCACGGGCTGCGGGACGGGTTGTGGCACTGGTTGTGGCACGGGCTTGCGCAGCGGCTTCGGCGTCTCGACCGGTTGCGGCACTGGCGGCACGGCCTCGGGCTGCGGTGCGGCAGGCGTCAGCAAGCGCATGCTGAGCACGTTCTGCGTCGGCAGCAGAAAAAACGATTGCTGCCGCAACAGCGCCCAGAACAGCAGGCCGTGCGCGGCGAGGACGATGCAGAAAACGGCAGGCGACAAGCGGGGCGAGAGGGGAAGCGCAGCGCTGTTCATCGTGAACTCATCTATTTGGTCAGTATCAGGCGATTCTGGCGGGTCAGGCGCAGGCGGTAAGTCTCAGCGCCATGGGTGATGATGATCTCGTCGGTACCGGCGAACAGGGTGCGGCTGTCGAGCGTTCCGCGCGTGGCAATGTTGTCCGCGTACGGGCATACAGGCTGGGGCGCGGCGGCAGCCTGGGGCGGCATTTTCTGGCCGGACGTTTGCGGTTTCACAATACTTGGCTTACCATCAATTGAGAATCATTCTCATTGTAAATGAGAATGATTAACGGACGCAAGTGCAATTTTGCGGTGCCCGGTCAGGAGCACCTGAGAATTCGACTGCTATTAGCGCCAAAAATTGTGTTCGCCTGCATCTTCTTTATTACTCAGAAAGATGATCGCGAAAAAATGGAGGAAGCGTGAGCAATGCGAGCTTGTTATCGAAATGACATAAAGCGTGATACACCAAACTTGCGAATATCTGAGGCTCTGCTTGAAGGCTTCCAAAAACGCATGGGTGTTCGAGTATCAGGAAATGCTGATGCGGGATAAGTAGACACTGCCGCTGGAAGAGCGAGAAGATACAGCGGTTTGACAACGGATGCGGTTGTTGACATAATAGCAAGTTCTGTTTGGAGGGGTTCCCGAGCGGTCAAAGGGATCAGACTGTAAATCTGACGGCTCTGCCTTCGAAGGTTCGAATCCTTCCCCCTCCACCAAATTTTGGCTTTTGGTGGGCTTGGCTGGTGTTGTGTAGCCGTTGTTTGATGGAAAAGCCTGCGGGTGTAGCTCAATGGTAGAGCAGAAGTTTTCCAAACTTACGACGAGGGTTCGATTCCCTTCACCCGCTCCAGTTTTGATTTTTGCCCATGTGGCTCAGTGGTAGAGCACTCCCTTGGTAAGGGAGAGGTCGCGAGTCCGATTCTCGCCATGGGCACCAGTTTAGAGTTTAGTTAGCTTTTATTAACGTTTGACATTGATAAGGAAAAATCATGGCAAAGAGCAAATTTGAACGCACGAAGCCCCACGTGAACGTGGGTACGATTGGTCACGTTGACCATGGCAAGACCACCCTGACAGCGGCGATCACCACGGTGCTGTCGAAGAAATTTGG
>Ga0209343_10000441_pt1 | contig 58230 bp, 60 predicted proteins | sample RifCSPlowO2_02_FD_184026 | JGI IMG/M metagenome (GOLD analysis project Ga0209343, IMG submission 184026) | Groundwater microbial communities from Rifle, Colorado - Rifle CSP2_plank lowO2_0.2 (SPAdes) (version 2) | ecosystem: Environmental > Aquatic > Deep subsurface > Groundwater | place...
GAATAATGTAGCCAAGTTTTAACGTTACTCGTTAATGACCACCGGAACGGTCAAACCTAACGGAGTCCCCCGGCAAAGCCGGGGGTTTACCTCACCGAATTATTTTAGCCCTGGTGCTGGGCACGTCTTACGCCGGCGCTGGTGTGGTTGACAGCGAGACGATTGTCGCCACACATAACAAGTGGCGCGCACAGGTTGGTGTAGGAAAGCTGAGTTATTCGCCGGAATTGGAGGTGTCTGCCCAGGCGTGGGCCGATAATCTGAAACAGACCAATCGGTGCAAGATGCGCCATAGCACTCCTGAAGGTCGTTACGGCGAAAATCTTTATTGGGCTAGCGCGTTAGCCTGGTCTGACGGTCGACGCGAGCTGCAAAAAGTGTCGTCCGAAAAACCGGTTGATAGTTGGGGCAGCGAGAAGCTCGATTACAGTTACAAGAAAAATAGTTGTAAGCCGGGGAAGATGTGCGGTCACTATACGCAGATGGTATGGCGAACGAGTACCCAGGTTGGCTGTGCAATGGCGGTTTGCGAGGACAGCCAGGAACAGGTGTGGGTGTGCCAGTATCAACCAGCCGGGAATTGGGTGGGCAGCAAGCCCTACTGAGGAAACGCAGGTCAAGTTGTCATTGCGAGCGCAGCGTGGCAATCCAGAAGTTTGTTTGATATCAAAAACTGGATTGCCACGCTGCGCTCGCAATGACAGATGGGGTGAATTATCTGCGTTTCCAAATGGATTTGAGCCCGCCCGGATCAGGAGCCGGGGGTAATATTCTTTGTGGGTTGAGCGCTTTTGTTGGCAAGGAGCAGCAGGTGTCAGATGCCGGGGTCAAGCAAAACGATGGGTATCGCTGCACTCAACCCATCCTACGGGCTGGGGAAACGCAAATTAAATCGTCATTGCGAGGAGCGTAGCGACGCGGCAATCCAGAAGTTTGTTGGATATTAAAAGACTGGATTGCCACGCTTCGCTCGCAATGACAGTTCGTAGGATGGGTATCGCTACGCTCAACCCATCCTACGGGATGCAGGCTACTCCCCCAGATTCATCCGCCTGATGTAGTGGCAGGTATAGCCGCGCGGATTCTTGACCAGATACTTCTGGTGGTACTCCTCGGCGCGGTAAAACTCCTTGAATGGCACGACTTCGGTGATGACCTTGGCTTTCCATTCGCCTGATGACTCCACGGTCTTGATGACTTCTTCGGCGGTGCGTTTCTGTTCCTCGCTGACATAGAAAATCGCCGAGCGGTATTGCGTGCCGAAGTCGTTGCCCTGCCGGTTGCGCGTGGTGGGGTTGTGCATGCGGAAGAATTCGAACAACAGGTGGCGATAGGAGAGTTGCGTTGAGTCGAACACGATTTCCAGCGATTCGGCGTGGCCGGTGGTGCCGGTCTTTACCTGCTCATAGGTTGCATCCGGGGTGTCGCCGCCGGTATAGCCGGCTTCGGTTGCCAGCACGCCGGGAATCTGGCGCACCAGTTCTTCCATTCCCCAGAAGCAGCCTCCGGCGAGGTAGGCGGTTTGTCTGGTTTCGGTCGTGGTCATGGTGGCTCCTTTCGGTAGCGCAATGGCTGTTGCGGGATCAGGATGGCGAAAGCTAAAAACAGGCGGCAAAGTATTTTCATGCTCAGCCACGCCGCAGCTTTTTCATGGCTTGTTGCGCTTCCATCTTTCCTTCGCGTTCTTTTTCGGTTGCTCTCTTGTGGCTCCGGCCGCTCGTGTTGCGAGCTTAACATTCGCTGCGCTCATATGAGCCTGCGCCGCAAGCGCGCTGCCTGACTAGCGGCGTTCCTTCTTCATGGCCTGTGCAGCTTCACGTTTGGAATCTTTTTCTTTCTCGGTTGCGCGCTTGTCATGCTGTTTCTTGCCCTTGGCCAGGCCGATTTCCAGTTTGACGCGCCCGCCTTTGTAGTGCATGTCCAGCGGCATTATCGTGTAACCGGCGCGCTGCACCTTGCCGATGATCTTGTCGATTTCCGACTTGTGCAGCAGCAGCTTGCGGGTGCGCACCGGGTCCGGGTGGATATGCGTGGAAGCATTGAGCAGCGGGCTGATGTGCGAGCCGAACAGGTACAGCGCGCCGTCTTTTACGGTGACGTAGGCTTCCTTGAGTTGCGCCCGCCCGGCGCGGATGGCCTTGACTTCCCAGCCTTCCAGCATGATGCCGGCCTCGTATTTTTCCTCGATGAAGTATTCGTGAAAGGCTTTTTTGTTCTGGATGATACTCATATTTCCAATCCAATTTCTTCGGTGAAACGGCGTTGATTTCCTCGCTCACTCCTGATGAAACAACTAGCCATTCGACTAAGCTATCAAAATACGATAGCCAAGTCGCTGGTTATAGTCGTGCTATAAGCACTGCCCGCCTCGTTCGCTCGTCATCGCCTTGTTTGACCTTCGAAATAGAATTGGAATTAGGTGAGTTTTGCGGTGTGTTCGGCTATTCTACCAGTCTTTGGTTTTGCTTCTTCATACTGTCGATGGCGTTAGTAGAAAAATCGGTACTGGTTCCGCACAGCGCGGAGCAGATGTTCAATCTGGTGGATCGTGTGGAGGAATACCCGCAGTTCCTGCCGTGGTGCGGCGGTTCGAGCGTTTCCCGGCTGAATGACTCAACGGTGCATGCCACGGTGCACATCGATTATCACCACATCAAACAGCATTTCACCACCGAAAACGTGTGCACACCGCCGCACCAGATTGACATCACTTTGCAGCATGGGCCGTTCCGGCATCTGGACGGCAGATGGCGGTTTATCCCGCTGAGCGATTCAGCCTGTAAAATAGAGTTTCGCCTGCACTATGAGTTTTCCAGCAAGCTGCTGGAAAAGCTGGTCGGGCCGGTGTTTCACTACATTGCCAACAGTTTTGTCGATGCTTTCATTCAGCGCGCAGAAAAGGTTTATACGAATACATGAGCGGCAATTTCAATATCGAAGCAGAAATCTGATGCTGGATTACGACCTGCATTGTCATTCCAGCATTTCCGACGGCACGCTCACCCCGGCCGAACTGGTGCATCGCGCTGCCGAGCGCGGCGTGAAGGTGCTGGCGCTGACCGATCACGATGACGTGGATGGGCTGGATGAGGCGCGCGCCGCTGCCGTACAGCACGGCATGACCTTTATCAACGGCGTGGAAATTTCCGTGACGTGGCGCACTCACACCGTGCATATCGTCGGTTTGGGTATCGACCCGGCTTACCCGCCGCTGGCTGAAGGGTTAAGCAGCGTGCGTAGCGGGCGCGGCGAGCGCGCAAGGCAAATGTCGGAGTCGCTGGCTAAAGCAGGTATCGGCGGCGTGCTGCAAGGCGCGTATCGCTATGCGGGAAACCCCAACATGATAGGCCGCACCCATTTTGCCCGCCACCTGGTCGAAACCGGCCAATGCAAGGATGTGAAGAGCGTGTTCAACCGATATCTGGTGAAGGGCAAGCCGGGTTATGTGCCGCACCAATGGGCGGTGCTGGCGGATGCGGTGGGCTGGGTGCGCGGCAGCGGCGGGGTGGCGGTGCTGGCGCATCCCGGCCGCTACATGGTCGGGCGCAACAGCATGGGCAAGAAGACCATGCACGAGTTGCTGACCGCATTCGTCGAATGCGGCGGTCAGGCGATCGAGGTGGTGAGCGGCAGCCACACGCCGGAGCAGTATGCCGAATTCGCGCGTTATGCCGGGGAGTTCAAATTGTTGTGTTCCTGCGGCTCTGATTTTCACGGCCCGGGCGAGAGCCATCGTGACATGGGGAGGCTGCCGGATTTCCCGCTGGGTTGTCGTCCGGTCTGGGAAGCATGGCAAGCAGCATGATAAATAGAGCTTTTGAAAATGGGCGTAGGAAAATTCAGAGTTCGCCCAAATGCAAGGCGCGGGAAAAATTTGCGAGCATCAGCTACGCGGATTGCCTGCTTACCCCACTTCGCCGCGCCGCATATGGTTTATATGCAAGCAAGGAATTTTTTTTGCAACGCAGCAGTTGGGATGAAATCTGAGTTTTATGTCACAATTTTTCACTATCCACCCGGACAACCCAAACCCGCGACTGATCCGCCAGGCGGCGGCAATGTTGCGCGATGGCGGAATTGTCGTGTACCCGACCGATTCCTGCTATGCGCTGGGTTGCCATCTGGATGACAAGGATGCCGTGACGCGCATCCGCCAGATCCGCCAATTGGACGAACAGCACCACCTGACGCTGATGTGCCGCGACTTGTCAGAAATTTCGCGCTATGCGCGCGTGGACAACAGCAAATTCCGCCTGTTGAAAAACAATACGCCGGGCAGCTATACGTTCATCCTGGAGGCGACCAGGGAGGTGCCGAGACGTTTGCAGCACCCCAAGCGCAGCACCATCGGCATCCGCATTCCCGATCATCCGGTGGCATTGGCGCTGCTGGAAGAGCTGGGCGAGCCGATGTCCAGTTCCACTCTGATATTACCGGATGAAGAATGGCCGCTGAATGACGCCGAACGGATTCGCGAGCTGCTGGAAAAGAAAGTCGATCTGGTGATAGACGGCGGTGCGGTGGGCTCGGACTTTACCACCGTAATCGACTTGACCGGCGATAAGCCGATATTGCTGCGCCGTGGCAAGGGGGACATCACCCCGTTTGGAATTGAGGAATCGTAGGGCGGGTCACACCCGCCGTTATTGAATTGGCCGGTACGAAAAACTTTTGTCCCGGCACAGGTGTAACCCGCCCTACAAGAGCCCAAAAAATTATGGAATCGAAAAATTAAATGCAGATAGAACAACTTATCCAAACTGTCTCCCTCGCGGCGATCCCGGTACTGTTCGCCATCACCTTGCATGAAGCGGCGCATGGCTACGTGGCGCGCCATTTCGGCGATATGACCGCCTGGCAGCAGGGGCGCATCAGCCTGAATCCGCTGCGTCACATCGATCCGGTCGGTACCATTCTGTTGCCGATTCTGACCCTGATGCTGGGCGGCATCCTGTTCGGCTGGGCCAAGCCGGTGCCGGTGAATTTCGCCGCGCTGCGCCGCCCCAAGCAGGATATGCTGTGGGTGGCGATCGCCGGGCCTGCCTCTAATCTGGTCATGGCACTGGGTTGGGCATTACTCTATAAAATGGTTTGGTTGTTTCCGGACAGTTATTTTGCCGAACCGCTGCTGGGCATGGCAGGCATAGGGATTCAAATCAACATCATTCTGATGGTGCTGAATTTGCTGCCATTGCCGCCGCTGGACGGCGGCCGCGTTGCGGTCAGCCTGTTGCCTCATCGCCAGGCGTATCAACTGGCAAAGATCGAGCCCTATGGCATTTTCATCCTGATATTCTTGCTCGTAACAAATCTGCTGGGGCTGATATTATTGCCGTTGGTAAGAATGGTGACCGCCATGATTTATTTTATTTTTGGACTATAAGTAAAATTATGTTCGCTGATCGAGTGTTATCTGGAATGCGCCCCACCGGAAGTCTGCACCTGGGGCATTACCACGGGGTGTTGAAAAATTGGGTGCAGATGCAGCACGAATACGAATGCCTGTTTTTCGTGGCCGACTGGCACGCGCTGACGACGCATTACGACACGCCGCAAATCATCGAACAAAGCGTGTGGGACATGGTGGTGGACTGGCTGGCGGCCGGAGTCGATCCCGCCCATGCCACGCTGTTCATCCAGTCGCGCGTGCCTGAACATGCCGAACTGCATTTGCTGCTGTCGATGATTACCCCGCTGGGCTGGCTGGAACGCGTGCCGACCTACAAGGACCAGCAGGAAAAGCTTTCCGAGAAAGACTTGAGCACTTACGGCTTTCTCGGCTACCCGCTGCTGCAAAGCGCGGACATCCTGATTTACCGCGCTACCCAGGTGCCGGTGGGCGAGGATCAGGTGCCGCATATCGAATTCACCCGCGAGATTGCGCGCCGCTTCAACCACATTTACGGGCGCGAGCCCGGTTTCGAGGAAAAGGCCGAAGCGGCGGTCAAAAAGCTCGGCGGAAAAAAGGCCAAGTTGTATGCCGAGCTGCGCACCCGTTTCCAGGAGCAAGGCGACGACGAGGCGCTGGAATCCGCCAAATCCCTGCTGGACGAGCAGCAAAGCCTGAGCCACGGCGACCGCGAGCGGCTGTTCGGTTATCTGGAAGGCGGCGGAAAGATGATCTTGTCCGAACCGCGCGCGATGCTCACCGCCGCCTCGAAAATGCCCGGGCTGGACGGGCAGAAAATGTCCAAGTCCTACGAGAACACCATTACGCTGCGCGAGGACGAGGCCAGCGTGACCAGGAAAATCCGCACGATGCCGACCGATCCGGCGCGCATCCGCCGCACCGATGCGGGCGACCCGGAAAAATGCCCGGTGTGGCCGTTGCATCTGGTGTATTCCAGCGAGCAGACCAGGCAATGGGTCATACAGGGCTGCAAGAGCGCCGGCATCGGCTGCATCGAATGCAAACAGCCGGTGATCGACGCGGTGCTGGCAGAGCAGCGCCCGATGCGCGAACGCGCGCAACAGTATCTGGACGACCCGGCACTGGTGCGCAACATCATCGCCGACGGCTGCGAAAAGGCGCGCAAACTGGCCTCCGAGACCATGCGCGACGTGCGCGAGGCGATGGGACTAAGCTACAGCTAGGCGGGGCCAGGCGTCGATATGCTCTATTATGCGACCAAGGTTTTGTTGACTGCCGGGCTGATCGTGCTGGCCAGCGAGGTAGCCAAGCGCAGCAGCATGTTCGGCGCATTGCTCGCTTCGGTGCCGTTGACTTCGCTGGCGGTCATGATCTGGCTATATGTCGAAACCGGCGATGAGCAGAAGGTGTCGGCATTTTCCCTCAATGTTTTCTGGCTGGTCATTCCTTCGCTGGCGCTGTTTCTGCTGCTGCCGTTGCTGATCAGGTTTGGATGGGGATTCTGGCTGAGCGTGATAGCGGCGGTGCTGGCAACGGCAGCCTGTTATGGCATGATGTTGTCGATACTCAAGCATTTTGGCGCATAGGGGAAAGCACGTGAATGATCTGATACAACCCGTTGCGCGCATCCACGGCGAGCCGTTGCTGGAGATGCCGCAGGATTTATACATTCCGCCGGATGCGCTGGAACTGGTGCTGGAGTCGTTTCAGGGGCCGCTGGATTTATTGCTGTATCTGATCCGCAAGCATAACCTCGACGTGCTGGACATTCCGATGGCGGAATTGACCCGGCAATACATGACCTACATCGAGATGATGCAGCATCGCCTGGAACTGGCTGCCGAGTACCTGCTGATGGCGGCGGTGCTGATCGAAATCAAGTCGCGCATGTTGCTGCCGCGACCTCCCAAGGTCAGCGAAGAAAGCGGCGAAGACCCGCGCGCCGAACTGATGCGCCGCTTGCTGGAATACGAGCAGATGAAACTGGCCGCACAGAAGCTCAACGAATTGCCGCAGGCCGGGCGCGATTTCGAGGTCGTGCAGGTGCTGATTGAGCGCACCGTGCGGGAACGCCTGCCGGAGGTCAGCGTGGAAGACCTGCGCCAGGCCTGGCTGGGATTGCTGGCGCGCGCCAAACTGAACACGCATCACAAGGTGCGCCGCGAACAACTGTCGGTGCGCGAGCAGATGACTCATGTGCTGCGCTGTCTGCATGGCGGCGAGTTTATCGAGTTCGACAAGCTGTTTGATGTGCACGGCGGCGTGGCGAAACTGGTGGTCACCTTTATCGCCATCCTTGAGTTAGCCAAGGAATATCTGGTGGAAATCCAGCAAAGTGAAACATTGGGGAGTATCTATGTCAGAACAAGTCGAGCCATTACCGCAGAGTGAAGTGCCGTTGCCGGGTGAGGCGTCATTGTCCCTTCGTGATGAGCCGTTGGACACTGTTCGCCCTGACCCTTCGACAAGCTCAGGACTAAAGGCTGTTGTCGAAGGGGCGCTGCAAAGCAGCGGCGAATCTACCAGCACACTCCTTACGGGGATAGAATCGTCAGGTCGGACGGAATCGGTTGGGGAGGCAATTGATACCCGGCAGCTCAAGCGCGTGCTGGAAACCGCACTGCTGACCAGCACCGAACCGCTGTCGCTGGCCGAACTGAAAAAGCTCAGCGATGTATTGCCGGACAATCGCCAGATGGAAACGCTGCTCGAAGATCTCGCGCAGGACTGGCAAGGGCGCGGCGTGGAACTGACCCGCGTGGCCAACGGCTGGCGGTTCCGCGCCAAACCGGAAATGCAGCAATACCTGGACCGGCTCAACCCGCAAAAACCGCCGCGCTATTCGCGTGCAGTACTGGAAACGCTCGCGATTATCGCCTACCACCAGCCTGTCACACGCGGCGACATTGAGGAAATACGCGGCGTCGCGGTATCCTCGCAAATCCTGAAAACACTGGAAGCGCGCGGCTGGGTGGAAGTAGTCGGCACTCGCGACGCGCCGGGCAAACCGGAATTGTTCGCCACCACCAGGCAATTTCTCGATGACCTGAACCTGCGCGCCTTGCAGGAACTTCCGCCGCTGGAGGAAATCGGCGCGTTGCTGGAGCAGGGTGCTGTTGCGGAAGGGCCGCTGCGCATATCAGGAAATGAGGTGCTGGCTGAGGCACCCCCTTCGGGCGATATGGGCACTGACAGCGCGCTTCCTGCCGATACGACACTTGCGGGTGCTGCGGCGGGGTAAAGCCTGTACTGGCATGAAACATATCCAGTCCCGCGACAATCCGTTTTTCAAGGAGCTCGTCAAACTCTGCGGTTCGGCGCGGCAGCGAAACAAGTCCAATCAGACGCTGCTGGACGGCACGCATTTACTGGCGGCGTATCTGGATGCCGGAATGATGCCGCAACACATTCTGCTCAATGCGGCGGCTTTGCATGACAAGGAAATCTCGGCATTGCTCGAACGAGCCGGCGGCGTGCCCGTGACGCATCTGGACGACAAGCTGTTCGCGGAACTCAGCGAACTGAAAACGCCGACCGGCATACTCGCCTTGATCGACTTGCCGCAGCCGGCAGGAACGACAGCCGCTAGCCGCTTCGCGCTGTTGCTGGAGGATATCCAGGATCCCGGAAATCTCGGCTCGATGCTGCGTTCGGCGGCGGCGGCAGGGTGCGATGCGGCGTTTCTTTCCACGGGCTGTGCCGATGCGTGGTCGCCGAAGGTGCTGCGTGCCGCGATGGGCGGACATTTTGCGCTGAGCATCCACGAGCGGCAGGATTTACCGGCCGTGGCCGGGGCTTTTCCCGGCAAACTGCTGGCGGCCAGTTTGCATGCCAAGCGCAGCATTTATGACTGCGACTTGCGCGGCGATGTGGCATTCCTGATCGGCAACGAAGGGGCAGGGTTGTCTGACGGTTTACTGAAACTTGCCACGCAAACAATCGCCATCCCGATGCGCGGCAAGATCGAATCGCTGAATGCGGCGGCGGCAACGGCGATCTGTTTGTTCGAGGCGGTACGTCAACGTGGATGGACGTAACTGGCTGCACCATGGTTCCGCAGCTGTCGTAGGGCGGGTCACACCCGCCGATCCAAACCCCGGCAACACCCCAAGTCATCGTGCGGCGCGCATTAAACTCCTTGACCAATAAGCCTATTTCGCTATAATGCGCGCCCCTGTGGGACTGTGCCTGTAAATTTGTTATGGGCAGTTCACATACCTTGCTCCACCGCACCGCAAGCGGGGGGCTTAACCATAAGGAGATGTAATGCGACATTACGAAATCGTTTTTATTGTGCATCCCGATCAAAGCGAGCAAGTGCCCGCGATGACCGAGCGCTATCGCACACTGGTCACTTCCAAGGGCGGGCACATCCACCGTCTGGAAGACTGGGGACGCCGCCAGTTGGCTTACCCGATCCAAAAAATTCACAAGGCACATTACGTGCTGATGAATATCGAATGCAACCAGGAAACACTGGATGAGCTGGAGCACGCATTCCGCTTCAATGATGCCGTGTTGCGTCATCTGACCGTCAAGACCAAGGCTGCCGTCACCGAGCCTTCCGCGATGATGAAGGAAGAAAAATCCCGCTCCATGCCGACCGAAGGCGCCGCTGTTGCAGCTCCGGTGGAAGCAGTCGCGACCGCGGCTGCTTAATTTTATAGGCAATTGGCGCGCAATCAGGTTGTCATCAGCGGCGAGTTGGTCGCACTGGAAAGTTTGCGGTACACCCCGTCCGGGGTGGCGAGAGTGGCACTGACGTTAAGCCATACCTCGCAGCAGTCCGAAGCAAATGGTTTGCGGCAGGTGCAGTGCGAAGTGAATGCGCTGGCTTTTGCCCAAGCGGCCGATAAGGTTGCAAAGTTTGCAGTAGGACAGAACGTTATAGTGCGCGGGTTTTTAGCCCAGCAAAGTATCCGCAGCAGGCAACTGGTTTTGCATATCAACGACATAATTTTGGAATAAGGAAACATCATGGCACGTCCAGACAAAAAGAAAGATGACAAGAACAAACGTTCTTCCCGCAACAATCTGTTCAAGCGCCGCAAGTTCTGCCGCTTCACGGTTGAGAAGATCGCCGAGGTGGATTACAAGGATGTGAACATCCTCAAGGAATTCATCTCCGAGAACGGCAAGCTGATCCCGGCGCGCATCACCGGCACCAGGACGCGCTTCCAGCGTCAATTGAGCACCGCCGTGAAACGCGCGCGTTTTCTGGCTTTGATGCCTTACACTGATCTGCACTAAGGAGCGAAGTCATGCAAATAATTCTGATGGAAAAAGTGACCAATGTTGGTCAATTGGGCGACGTAGTCAAGGTCAAGAACGGTTACGCACGCAATTATTTGATCCCGCAAGGCAAGGCCAAGCGCGCAACTGCCGCCAACATGGCCGAGTTTGAAGCTCGTCGTGTGGAACTCGAGGCAGCTGATAATGCCAAGCGTGCCGAAGCGCAAGCGCGCGGCGAAAAGCTGGCCGGTGTGACGGTGCAGATCGTGCAAAAGGCAGGTGTGGATGGCAAGCTGTTCGGCTCAGTCACCAATGCTGACATCGCAACCGCGCTGGTTCAGCAAGGCTTTGAAGTTGAAAAATTGCAAGTGCGCATGCCTGAAGGCCACCTCAAACAGATCGGCGATCATCGCATCAGTATCGCGTTGCATACCGATGTGGTTGTGGACATTACGGTCTCGGTGCTCGGCGAACAGTAATCCGCTTCGGTATCAAGGCTATACAAAAAGGACTGGCGACAGTCCTTTTTTGTTTCTAGGGTTTTTCCCGGGTGGCGGGGTAAAATGCCTAACGTTCAACGGTAAGTAATCGGTTCAATAAATGCAAAACTTTTCCAGTTCGGATACACAGCTTGACCAGATCAAATTGCCCCCTCATTCGGTAGAGGCCGAGCAATCGGTGCTGGGCGGTTTGATGCTTGATTCGACTGCGCTGGACAGGATTGCCGACCTGATAACCGATAACGATTTTTACCGGCAGGAACACCGCCTGATCTACCGCCAGGTGGTGCGTTTGAGCGAGATGGCGAAACCGGTAGATGTGATTACCGTGGCTGAAGCGCTGGAGATTTCCGGCGAGCTGGAGAAGGTGGGCGGTCTTCCATACCTGGGCGGGCTGGCGCAGAACGTGCCGTCGGCAGCCAATATCCGCCGCTATGGGGAGATCGTGCGCGAGCGTTCCATCATGCGCAAGCTGGCCGAGGTCGGCACCGATATTGCCAGCAGCGCCTACAACCCGACCGGACGCGATGCCGCACAATTGCTCGACGAGGCGGAAAGCAAGGTGTTCGAGATCGCCGAGGCGGGCTCGAAAGGCAAACAGGGATTCATGGCCATGCCGCCGCTGTTGTCACAAGTGGTGGAGCGCATCGAGACCTTGTACGCGCGCGACAATCCCAGCGATGTCACCGGCACTGCCACCGGTTTCACCGACCTGGACCGCATGACTTCCGGCCTGCAGGCGGGCGACCTGATTATCGTGGCGGGCCGCCCGAGCATGGGCAAGACCGCATTTTCCATCAACATCGCCGAGAACGTGGCGATGGACAGCAAATTGCCGGTGGCGATTTTCAGCATGGAAATGGGCGCTTCGCAGCTGGCGATGCGTATGCTCGGCTCGGTCGGCAAACTCAACCAGCACGATCTGCGCACCGGACGTTTGCAGGACGACGACTGGGGACGGCTGACGCACGCGCTTGGCAAGCTGAATGACGCTCCTATCTTTATCGACGAAAGCGCCGCGCTGTCAGCTTTGGATCTGCGTGCGCGTTCGCGCCGTCTGCATCGCCAGAACAGCGGGCTGGGGTTGATCGTGGTGGATTACATACAGCTGATGAGCTCGAATGCGGGCAAAGCCAGCGAGAATCGCGCCACCGAAATTTCGGAAATCTCCCGTTCGTTAAAGGCGCTGGCGAAGGAACTGCATGTGCCGGTGATCGCGCTGTCCCAGCTGAACCGCAGCCTTGAGCAACGTCCCAACAAGCGGCCGGTGATGTCCGATTTGCGCGAATCCGGCGCAATCGAACAGGATGCCGACCTGATCCTGTTCATCTACCGCGACGAAGTTTATAACAGCGATTCGCCCGACAAAGGCAAAGCAGAAATTATCGTCGGCAAACAGCGCAATGGCCCGATCGGCAAAGTGGAACTGGCGTTCAGAGGCGAGTACACGCGTTTCGATAATCTGGCGTCAAGCGGTTATTAGCCACACCTGAAAATATCCTGCCCCGAATCCGCTGCCCGTACGGTCAGTGTAGCGGCGGTCATCTTTCCATATCGCCGCAACGCCTGACAGCGAATAAGTCATCAAGGCGGCGGCTGCCTTCGGCCAATTTGCAGTCAGCGATCAAATGCTGCCAACGGTTCAAGCACCGGGGTGCGACAATATGCCGCATTCCCATCACTGAAAAATTGGCGAATAATTTATTTGTGCGCTGCCGAGTCGCAACTGGCGCGTAATATTCAATCGCAAATTGAAGAAAGGGTTACAGCCATGAATGAAAGCAAACAAGCCTCGATCTCTCACGACAACAATGAAATGACCTCGCTGCTGCTGGGTGCCGGATTTGCGCTGGCCGCCGCCGATGCCGGATTCGCAGTCGGCGGCGGGGACGACGTCGCGCTGGAAGCCGCCGACATCACGCTGGTGGGCGGAGACATCGCCCGCGTTGCCGCCGCCATCGACCTGTCGCGACGCACGATGCAAATTATTCGCCAGAACCTGTTCTGGGGGCTTGGATACAACGTGGTGTCTATCCCGGTGGCCGCCGCCGGACGGCTCAGCCCGATGATCGCCTTGGCGGCGATGGCGATGAGCTCGGTGTCGGTCGTCACCAATTCGTTGCGGCTGCAACGGGATTAAAGCGGAGTAATGGAGCACGCCCATCATCATGTCGCCGAATTCTCCTACTGGCTCGCCTTCATGACGGGCATTCTCGGCAGCGGCCATTGCCTCGGTATGTGTGGCGGCCTGGTGTCGAGCTTCTTCATGCGCCTCGGCGCCAGGGGTTATGCGCCCTATCTGGCCTATCATGCCGCCCGCGTCACGGTCTACGCGCTGATCGGCCTGACCGCCGCCACATTGGGCGCGGTGCTGGTGCAGACCGGGATTATCGGCAAGGCGCAGGGCATCATGCAGATTCTCGCAGGGCTCATCGTGATCCTGCTCGGCCTCGACATGCTCGGCCTGTCGCCGATACGCAACACGTTGCGTTTCGCGCCCCTGGACTGGGTGCTCCGGCAGTTCACCGCCGCTACCCGGCGCGGCCCGGTGGTCGGGGCGAGCATCGGCGGCGCACTGAACGGACTGATGCCGTGCGCAATGACCATGGCGATGGCGGTACAGGCCACCACCGCGCCCAGCCCGGCCGAAGGGGGATTGCTGCTGCTGGCCTTCGGCGCCGGCACGCTGCCGTCAATGCTCGCCGCCAGCTTCCTGTTCGGCAAGCTGGGGGTGAAAACCCGCGGCTGGCTGCTGCGCGGCGCGGCGCTGTTCGTCATCGCGCTCGGTCTCTCCACGCTCTGGCAGGGCCTCGCTCATTATAGTGTGATGCACAAACTGGCGAACTGGTGATCCCATGCCAATTGATATTTTTTGATTACTGTGCAAAATTCACAAGCATCCGGCTGACACATTTTTTAAAGGAGAAAAAAACATGGAACGATGTGGCTTGTCGGAATTATCCCTCGCCGCCGCCGCCGCCGGTCTTGTCGCCGTCGCCATGCCTGTGCGTCCGAATCCTGTCCAGGCGATGGCACGCCGGCCCAGTTCACCCTGATACACGTCCGGCCATCGCAAGGAAGACATCACCAGCCTCTATGTTACGGAATTTTACGGGCTGGCTAGGATCGACGCGCGCAGTGCGTTTTACGTCATCGGCTCGGACGTGCTCGGCCCGATGGGGCACGAGCTGGTACCACTGGAAACGCACGCCGATGCGGAGGAGTTTCTCAGAGAACACAAGGGCAGGCAGATACTTACCTTCGAGCAGTTCACCGCCGATATTATCGATGAGATCGATAAAGGGAAATTCCAGGAGGCTATGGCATTCATTGCTGAAGAGTTTGAAGCGGATGCGCGTTCATGAATTTTTCATGCCGGATTCCGATGCGCTTTTTAAACCGGCCCGATTATTGTTTGAAGCGCAATAAGCTTTCGGATACAATGCGCGCTCTTATAGGCGCGTAGCTCAGCTGGTTAGAGCACTTGGTCGACATCCAAGGGGTCGTTGGTTCGAGTCCAATCGTGCCTACCAATAATGTCAATGGGTTAGATCAGAAACGGTCTAGCCCATTTTCTTTTCTACTGCCATCGGCAAGTGGGAGCAGGCGGCAAGCAATCAGCCGGGCAGTATTGCTTGATTGCCTGTGTTGTTTCGCTGAATATGTTTCAGGAAAGTTGGTTGTGACAATAAAAAAGCCGCTTGCGGCGGCTGTTTTATTGGCTAACTTAAAACCATTCAGAAGTTCCGGTGCAAGCCGGTCTGTCTGTTGCACGGAAAATTCAGCATGCGTTTATTTCATGTCCTTTCATCGTAATTATGGGTCTGCTGTTCGACGGTAAATAACACGGCGGCTTTGACCCTTGACGACAGATTCAGTTTGGTCAGGATATGGCGCACATGCTGTTTTACGGTGTCATAGCTGATCGATAATGTTTGTGCGATGGCTTTGTTGCTTTCACCGCGCGATAGCAGTTGCAGTATTTCACGTTCACGGTCGGTGAGTAATTTGAGGGAGTTTTTGGGTTCATCTCCGGGTTGATCGCCGCGCAGCATTTCGATCATCTTGATCGTCATCGCGGGTGCGACGACCAGTTCGCCTTCCGCAACGCGGCGAATGGCATCAACCACATCCTCTGGCGCCATGTCTTTGAGCAAATAGCCTCGTACGCCTGCACGTATCGCGTTTGCCAGGTCGACGTCAGAATCACTCATGGTCAAAACAACAGCGGGTGTCGTGCAGCCTTCTTTGCGAATTTGCCCGAGCATAGCCAGTCCATCGAGCGGCTTCATGCGCAGATCCATGATCAAAAGATCGGGTTGTTCGCGCAATAACTCGCGCAGCCCCTCAACACTGCCGGTTGCGCCGAGCACGGAAAACCCATAACAATTGGCGAACAGTTCACTTAATCCGCTCCTGCACAGGTTTTGATCGTCAACCAGAATAATTTTTATTTTCTTACTCATTAACTGCTCTCCAGTCTAACCCCGGTTTAGGGAAAAATAATTGCACGTGTGTACCAAAACCTCTTGAGCTTTCCAGTTTGATTTCGCCACCGATACGCTGCGCACGCTCGCGCATGATCATCATGCCATAGTGTCCTTCAACCGGCGTGAATGTGCATCCCCCGCTACCATTATCCTTGACGGTAAAGACGTAGTAGCCGGAAATGAAATCAACGATCAGGCGCGCATGGGTCGCGCCGGAATGGGTGGCGATATTTGCCAATGCTTCCTGCACGATGTGGTAAACCTGAATTTCGTATTCAAGCGGCAATTCAAGGCAGGCTACCCGATTGATATATTCCAGTGCGATATTATTGCGCAGGCAAAATTGTTCGGTAAGGGTCTGCAAGGCACGCGGCAACCCGGATGGATCCATCGCGCAACGAAAATCCGTGATCAGTTCCCGCACGGTTTTTTGACTGATCTCTAAAGCGTCATCAATATCGTGCGCATATTTGGTGGACATGAGTTCATTCCCCGCGCGCAGGGATTCAAGCAACAAACTCGTGCGCATCCGTGTGTAAACCAGGGTTTGCGCCAGCGAATCATGAATTTCGTTTGCGATCGACTGCCGTTCGGCGATAAGGTCAATACGCTTGGTTTCGCTGTTCGATCTGTTATGTTCGACAATGGCGCCGAGCAGGTTGGTGAATGCCCTGACAGTTGATGAGACATGCTCAAAGGATTCTTGTGGTGTGTCGAAAAATAGAGTGAGAACCCCGATTTGATTTTCGGGGGAATCAGGACTTTCGAGTGAGGCGGAAATTATCGATTGAAGCTGACAACCAATATAACGGCAATCCTGTCGTGTTTTGCATGCGCCGAGGTTGGCCGAATAGATACCGCGTCCGATTGCAGTTTTACCAAATGACTCGCAATTAATGTTGATGATATTTTCGACTTCAAGCAACTCGGCTGGAAAGCCGACCGAACTGATTATTCGGGGGGTTTGGCCGTGCGGTGGGGGGGATATTCTTACTATTCCGGCTGTTGCTTTTACCGTGGAAATGAGGGTCGAAAGGAATTCTTCCAATAAAGGTTTAAGATCACCAACCCTGGAGGCTGCTGGCGTGTACATTTTGTACGCCCCCGTGCCCTCAATTTTTTTGGGAGGTGTAAAAACTGTATCCTTTACCCACGAAAAATCTGCGGGTACTGAATTCTTTACGGAATTGGTTTTTTTGCTCATAAACTCAATTGGATGCCTGGTTAACTTTCGCAAAACCAGAATATTTTTCTGTGTGCGAGCCTGATTGTTAAACTGATTATTAGAATATAATTAATCAATATAATTCAATTGCCGGAAAATAAACATCAGTAAAAAAAGACTTACCGAATAGCTTGATCTCCCCGTTAAAACCTGGCTCAGTATACCCCTCATTCGGGTTATATTGTAGCTCCCCCTTAGTGGCTATAGACACTAAAACCATCAATTAGGCCTAATGAAGACTGCACCCTTGGTCATTCTGGTTAATACCAGATATCCCCGGATCACTATTAAACACAATGAAAATCTGCATCGTCTCTGACAGCCATGATCGCGCCGAACCTCTCGCAGCGGCAATTGCTGAAGCACATGCGGCTGGCGCGCAAGCTGTCATCCACTGCGGCGACTTGATCGGCGTCAATACCCTGCGTGCTTCCCTCAAACTTGGCATCCCCATCCACGCGGTACACGGCAACAACATCGGCGACGTCGCTGCGCTGTACCGCATGATGGAAAAGACCGGCGGCCTGTTCACCTACCACGGACAAGAGGCTCTGCTGGAACTTGGCGGGCGAAAGATTTTCGTCACCCACATGCCGCACCATGGACAAGCCTTCGCCTGCACCGGCGACTACGACCTGGTCTGCCACGGCCACAGCCATTCCGCCCATGTCGGGATGCAAGCCGACATCGACGGCGGACGCTGCTGGCTGGTCAATCCCGGCTCGGTCGCGGGCATCGACGCACCCGGCGTGGAAGCCACCCCGACCTGGATACTCGGCGATCTGGAGCGGATGAATTTCGAGATACGCATGTTGCAGCAACCAAGCGAGCGAGATTTATGACAAAACTGAACAATGGCTTTTCGCGCGGAGACCCTCTCCCCAACCCTCTCCCGCATGCGGGAGAGGGGCAAACGACTCGCTGTGCGAGTATTTCGATAGACCGGAGGCTTGAGTGAGTCCATCCATCGCAACCAACCAGACCATCCTCGTCGTCGGCGGCGGCATCAGCGGCATGACCGCTGCGCTGGAAGCCGCCGAATGCGGCAAACAGGTGATCCTCGTCGAGCGCAACGCCACTCTGGGCGGGCGCACCGCGCTGATGAACCGCTATTTCCCCAAGATGTGCCATCCGACCTGCGGGCTGGAGATCAACCTGCGCCGCTTGAAAGGCAACCGCAACGTGCGCGTGATGACGATGGCCGAAGTGAGCAGCGTGACCGGGCAGCGCGGCGACTATACCGTGACGTTGAAACTGGCCCCGCGCTATGTCAACGCAAACTGCACCGCCTGCGGCGACTGCGCCGCTGCGGTCGATGCGGAGATTTCGAATCCTTACGAATATGGCCTGAGCAAAACGCGTGTGGCCTACCTGCCGCACGCGATGGCGTATCCGATGCACTATGTGCTCGACCCTTCGATCATCGGCACTGCGGATGCGGGGAAAGCCAAGGCGGCCTGCAAATATGACGCCATAGACCTCGACATGCAGACCGAAACGGTCGAGTTGAAGGTTGGTGCAATTGTCTGGGCGACCGGCTGGAAGCCATACGACGCGGCCAAAATTCAGCCTTATGGCTATGACCGTTTTGCCAACGTGATCACCAGCCTCGAATTTGAGCGGCTCGCCGACCCGCACGGCCCGACCGGCGGCAAGTTGCTGCGTCCCTCCGACGGCAAGGAGGCGAAGAACATCGCCTTTATCCAGTGTGCCGGTTCGCGTGACGAAAACCATTTGCGCCATTGTTCGCGCATCTGCTGCATGGCCACGCTCAAGCAGACGCATTATGTGCGCGAGGCTTATGGCGAATCCGGAAAATCGACGGTTTACTACATCGATATCCGCGTCATCGACCGCCTCGAAGATTTTTACCAGAAGGTGCAGCAGGATGCGACGGTCAGTTTCGTCAAATCCAAGGTTGCCAAAATAGTCGAAGGCAAGGATGGCAACCCGGTACTGCATGGTGTGGATACCGAGGGTTATCACCGCTATGCCACGGCCCATGACCTGGTCGTGCTGGCGGTCGGCATGGAGCCGGAAACCAACGGCATCAAGTTGCCGGAAGACATGCTGCTCGACTCATCGGGCTTTATCGAAAGCTCGCAGGATGAAGGCATGTTCGGGGCGGGTGCCGCAACCAGCCCGCTCGACGTGAATCGCTCGGTGCAAAGCGCCACGGCGGCGGCACTGCGCGCGATCCAGGTGGTGCACAAGACTGCCGCTGCCGAAGGAGCAAAATGATGGACACCTCAATAAACTCAGTTTCCGGGCGCATCACGGCGTTGCACGGTGCTCGCCCACTGCGCCTATCTGTCAGATATGTCTTGTGTGCTGCGCGCCGTGCGCCTTGTGCTGCATCCCGGAAACCTGATTTTCCAGAGGTGTCCAATGGCTGATGAAATTCAAATGAAGACCGCAGCATACATCTGCTCGGGCTGCGGCCTGGGTGACAAGCTGGACATCGCGCAACTGGGCAAAATCGCGCAGAAGGAAGGCAAGATGGCGCTGGTGCGCGAGCATGCCTTCCTGTGCAACAGCGCAGGGGTGCAGATGATCCGTGACGACATCGAGAAGGAAGGTGTTACGCACGTCTGCATCGCCGCCTGTTCTCGCCGCGCCAAGACCGAGGCTTTCCATTTTCCGACGGTGGCGATGACCCGAGCCAATCTTCGCGAAGGCGTCATCTGGGTGGTCGCCGAGGGCAGCGATCATGACGAAGTTCGCCAGGAGATGGCCGATGATTACGTGCGCATGGGCTGCGCCGAACTGAAGAAGATGAAGCTGCCACAGGGCAATCCGAACACCACCCGGCTGAAAAGCATCCTCGTGGTTGGTGGCGGCATGTCCGGTCTCACCGCCGCATTCGAGGCCGCCGAGTCAGGCTACGAAGTGGTTATCGTCGAGAAACAGGCAAGACTCGGCGGATGGGCTAACAAATTATGGAAGCGGGTGCCGTTCAAGGCGCCTTATGCCGATCCGCAGGACACCGGCGTTGCCGGACTGGCAGCCAGAGTGAGTTCGCATCCGCGCATCAGGGTGCACCTTAATTCGACCGTTGCTGAGACTTCCGGCGCGCCGGGCCGCTTCACCGTCAAGGTCGCACAGGAGTCCGGTGCGGTGACGGAGGAGGCGGTCGGCGCCATTGTTCAGGCGACCGGTTTCACCACTTATGACATCGCCAAATTACCCGAACTGGGCGGCGGCCAGGCCAACGTCGTGGACCAGGCGGGCCTCGAAGCGCTGGCGCAAACTGCCAATGGAGGCGTGCTCAAGCGCGCCGACGGCAAGGAAGTCAAATCCGTGGTGTTCCTGCAATGTGCCGGGCAGCGCGACGAATCCGGCAAGCATCTCGCCTATTGTTCCGGGCACTGTTGCGCCACCAGCATCAAGCAGGCAATGTATTTCAAGGATGCGAATCCCGACACGGACACGGTGGTGATGTACACGGATCTGCGCGTGCCGGGCATGGGCGAGGATTTCTACCGCAGCGCACAGCGCAAGGGGGTCATTTTCACCAAGGGCAAGGCCAGCGGGGTTGAAGCCGTCGGCAGCAGCTGCAAGGTGAACTTCAAGGATCTGATTCTGGATGAAGACACATCGCTCGATGCCGACCTGGTCGTGCTGGCTACCGGCCAGGTACCGAGCGCCGGGGTGGATCTCGACGCGTGGAATAAAGTCGTCAGCGAAGCCGAAGGCGGCTCGGAAGCGGCAAAGCAGAACAAGTCCGAATTGCAGAAAACCTCGATCTTGAACCTGACCTACCGGCAGGGGCCGGACATGCCCCAGTTCAAGTATGGGTTTGCCGATTCGCATTTCATCTGCTTCCCTTACGAGACGCGCCGCACCGGCATCTATGCTGCCGGGCCGGTGCGCCGTCCGATGGATATGTTGCAGGCGACCGAGGATGCCACCGGTGCCGCACTCAAGGCCATTCAGGCCGTCGAAAACGCCAGCCTCGGGCGTGCCGCCCACCCGCGCTCCGGCGACCTTTCCTTCCCTATCGTGCGGCTGGAAGGCTGCACCCAGTGCAAGCGCTGCACGGTGGAATGTCCGTTCGGCGCGATCGACGAGGACGAACGGCGCTTCCCGGTATTCAACGAACAGCGCTGCCGCCGCTGCGGCACCTGCATGGGCGCGTGTCCGGTGCGGGTGATCTCGTTCGAGAATTATTCGGTGGACACCGTGGGCAACCAGCTCAAGGCGGTGGAAATCCCGGATGAATTCTCGGAGAAACCGCGCGTCCTGATTCTGGCCTGTGAAAACGATGCCTACCCGGCGCTCGACATGGCGGGCCTGTCGCGCACTGTCTATTCGGCGTTCGTGCGCATCATTCCGGTGCGCTGCCTTGGCTCGGTGAACACGATCTGGATCACCGACGCGCTCAACTCCGGCTATGACGGCGTGATGATGATGGGCTGCAAAAAGGGCGACGATTACCAGTGCCACTTTGTCAAGGGATCGGAACTTGCCAGCTACCGCATGAGTAAAATCGGCGACACGCTGACCGGGATGGGGCTGGAGCCCGAGCGCGTGTCCAGTTATGAAGTGGCGATTACCGATAACGAGCGCGTGGCGAAGTTCATCAACGACTATGTTGCGCAGTTGGTGGAGATGGGGCCGTCGCCGATGAAAGGATTCGGTTAAGGCTAACCAGGTAGGTCGGGCTCTGCCCGACATGGCGGGTAGAACCCGCCCTACGCAAGGAGTAAACAACGATGAGTGATTCGAATAAACAAGCCATTGCACATTACCGCAACAACTTCCTGAAGGAAGTCGAGGATCACGTCGAGGATGGCGAGTGGGTCAGGATGTGCATGCAGTGCGGCGTGTGCGCCGGCTCCTGCCCGTTTGGCCCGCATTGGGAACATTCGCCGCAGAAGATATTCATGATGATCCGCGCCGGCAAGCGCGAGGAGGTGCTGAGTTCCGATTCGATGTGGATGTGCACTTCCTGCTACAACTGCATCGTGCGCTGCCCGAGGAAACTGCCGATTACCCATATCATGCACGGCCTGGCGCATTACGCCCACCGGCTGGGAATCGCGCCGAAAGGCCAGCCGACGCGCGAGATCGCCAGGCTGTTCTGGGTCAATCTGGCCAGGACCGGTCGGGTCAACGAGCTCAAGTTTTCTCTAGCGATGTATTTCAAGGATGGTTTCGTGCAGGGCATCAAGAATGCGCTGGCGATGCAGGGGATCGGCATCGGCTTGATGAAGGCCAGGCGCCTCAATCCGATGGAACTGCTGGGCGGTCACAAATGCAAGGACAAGGACGGCATCCACAAGATGATAGCCAAAGCGCGCGAAATTGAAGAGCGCAAGCAAAAGTTTGTATAGCTATGACATAAACCCTCACCCCAACCACTCGCCCGCTTGCGGGAGAGAGGCCAGGCTCCCTTCCCCAGCAGGCGGGGGAAGGGTTGGGGATGTGGGTATGGCAACGGAGAACTAAATTGAAAAAAAGACAATACGCGTTCTACCCCGGATGCTCCTCGCAGAAGGGCGCTTCGGCATCGAATTTCGCCACCTCCATCGAAGTGATGTGCGAGAAACTGGGCATCCAGCTCAACGAGATTCCCGACTGGAACTGCTGCGGCGCATCCATCGGTTACGGGGAGGGCGGCCTGCTGCCGCGCCTGGTGATCAATGCCCGCAATCTGGCATTGGCCGAGCAGCATCTGCCGGGGCAGGATATGGTTTCCGGCTGTCCGGCCTGCTGGCTGTCCACCCGTGAGACGGCAGAAAAGCTGCACGAATCCAGTGATCTGTTGGCCGGGGCCAACGAGGCGCTCAAGGAAGCGGGGCTTAACTTCAAGGGCACAGTCAGGGCGCGCCACATCGTCGAGGTGCTGGTCGAGGATGTGGGTTTCGCAGACATGAAAGCTCAGGTAGTCAAGCCGCTGGAAGGCATGAAGATCGCTGGCTACGTTGGCTGCCAGACCAATCGTCCGTTCGGCATTGCCGGAGAGTCTTTCGAGAATCCGCAATATCTTGACAAAATGATCGAAACCGTCGGAGCAGAGCCGGCCAGCGGTTATGAGCAGAAGGTGACCTGCTGCGGCGGCGCGCTGGCTTTTTCCGAGCCGGACAAATCGCAAAAACAGATTCGCGATATCGTCGAATCCGCCTACGACCACGGCGCCGAAATGATCGTCACACCCTGCCAGTTGTGCCAGGCCAATGTCGAGATATACCAGTCCGAGATCAATAAAAAGCAGGGCACCAAACTGGCCATGCCGGTGGTGTACTACTCGCAACTGATGACGGTGGCCTACGGTGGCAGCCTGAAACAGGCCGGTCTGAACGGGCACATCATCCAGCCGGAAAAACTCAAGCAAATCGCCTCACGGCAAAAATAGTTAGGGAAACGCGGATTAAATCGTCATTGCGAGAATAAGCCTTTAGCCGCAATAAGCCTTTAGCCGCGAGCGAAGCGTGGCGGGTAGCGACGTGGCAATCCAGAAGTTCGTTTGATATCAAACAACTGGATTGCCACGCTTCCTGCCGCGCTTCGCTCGCAGCTAAAGGACAATGACGGATTGAGTGAATAAATCTGCGTTTCCTTAGAGCAATCCCTACGGGGCATACAGCGCGTATCGGCATGAACGCTGCGCTGGACTTGCAGTTGTGTCTGGAACTATCATCGCACCAGTTATTCCATTTTCAGTTAAAAGCGGCAACAATCCCCTCCCTTTCAAGGGGAAGGTGTAGTTTCTGTCGAGAAATGCAATTATTCCCTAACGGACACCAATAAATTATATTTGGAGCGCGCAATGCAGCACCTGACACCAAAGCAAACTTTTGAATTCATGCAAGCCAACCCCGAGGCGTTATTGGTTGATGTGCGCAGCGAGATGGAACACATGTTTGTCGGACACCCCAAAGGTTCTATCCTGATCCCCTGGGTCGATGGACCCGAATGGGATCTCAATCCGCACTTCGTCGCGCACGTAAAAAAGGCAGCCAGCCTGAATCGCCCCGTTGTGCTGATCTGCCGATCCGGACGCCGTTCGATTGACGCCGGGCTGGCACTGGAAAAAGCAGGGCTCACGGATGTGTACAACGTGTTGCACGGTTTTGAAGGCGACCTGGATGAGAACCATCACCGCAATTCCCACAACGGCTGGCGCTTTGATGGCCTGCCGTGGACGCAAACCTGATCCCAGTTTCATTTCACCGATGAAATAAACTCAGATTACCCATCAGGTTTACATAGTCCATCATTACGTCGTAGGAGCCCGATTTATCGGGCGATGCTTTGCCATCGCGCAGCAAGCTGCGCTCCTACGAAGCCTTTCCCGTTGTATGGATATATTGATGGGGCTAATGGACGATCCGGGATAAAACCGGAATAATCCACCGCTCACAAACGAGAGACTGCACATGCCAATTCCCGATTTCTCCGAAACCGAACAAAAACTAGTCTCGGCCTTGCTGATTAAACGTTACGCCAAACTTGTCCCGCTGCAATTGGCGGACAGTGAGCTGCAGCTTGATGCACGTTCCAGAATGCTGACCTTGTGCCCTACGATTTATTGGAGCGAGCGCGGCGCGCAGTTCGTCGTGTGCAAAGTGGCGGATGACCGCTACCGCAGCCAGTTCTTTTATTCAGAGGCGGAACAATTCGGCACCGGCCGCGACGTGTATGACGATCTTAAGGATTGTGTCGTGACCTTGCTGCAGGTTCAGTCAGACCACGAGCGGCAACTGGCCAATGTCTCTGTCACCGCCACAAAGGCCGACACCGACACCGACTACCACGGGCCGATGGTGATCTGAACATTCCGGGGAATTAGAAAGCCAAAATCCGCCCAACGCGGCTAACTCCTCTCTCCTTCCCCCTTGCAGGGGGAAGGCTGGGATGGGGGTAGAGCAGTGGAAAAATGAAGTATCTACCCCACATCCCGCGACACGTTACTTATAGAACTGCTAGCCATTCGACTAAGCCCGCAAGCGGGCAAGTCGCTGGTCATCCCCCTGCAAGGGTGATGGAATAATGCCGCTAAATGACGCCGCACTCCCTTAGATTAACCGGCAACCGCACCCAGATGCAGCCCTGCATCAGCTTGATTGGCTGCCTTGAAATCAAACAAGCCTGACAGGACAGAACCGACTTTCTGGTTGGCACGCACAGCGAAGGCGTCGAAGCCGACCTGATGCTGGTAGGTCAGCTTATCGCGCGGCACATCGCCGATCGCGCGCAGCTCACCCTTGTAACCGTAACGCTCGCGCAGCAGGCGGGCAGTCGAGTAGCTATTGCCGTCAGTAAACTTGTCGAATTCGACGGCGATCACGGTAAAGTCGTCGATGTCGCGCCCGATCGCCTTCGCGCTTTCCTCGGCAGCCAGCCAGACGCCGAGCGGCCAGCCATGCTCATATTCGCGGTGGATCAGCTCGGCACGGCGCGCCTGCCAAACCGACAGCGGCACCAGCACCGGCCCCACCGGCAGCTTCACGCTCTGCGGCGTATCGCCCTCCGCGAGGGTCAGGGTCTTCCATTCATCGGTTACGACTTGGCCATTCTTGATTAGCTTAAACATTGACTGCCTTCCTTTCTGCATTCCAAAAAATTAAGTGGATAAAATGATTCATCACAACTTGATGGAGCGCAGTCTAGGGATGTTGCTTATATCTGTGAAATACTTCTTTGTTACATCGAAATAGCCTTTGGTTATATAAAAGCCGCCTGCTTAAGAGATAATGTGAAGCTCAGCTAAGTGCACATTACCGGACAGTCAGGGCGCAACTAGAAATCCAAATCTCGCCAGCTTGTATTATTATGTTTATATGGACAGATAAATTTGTGAAGTAACCAACGAATGAGCTGCTTATCTTAAAAGCACATGTCTTTGTTTTTACGAAAGTATATACCGGTGTGTTTGCTCAATAACTGTTAGGATTTTCTGCCTCATCAACCACAGGAGATACTCATGACCAGCGAACCGAAAACCACCATCTGGCGTAACACCCCAGGCGGAACAGTTCTAGTGGAAACGCAAAACGGCATCCCATTTCCAACTCCTACATTTGGGCAAGTTGTTCTCAATCATAAGTTTGGTAAAACTATTTGCTCAGGAACAACAATATCAGGATCGGATGTAACTGAGGTTAAACTGACGATTTCTTAGACAGCTATGAGAGACATTGATAAGTGGCTTGACGATCTACGGTCTGCCACATCTGCAATCGAATTCGCACAACAAGTCATTCAGGACATTGGTACATGGGCGCAATGGTAATGGGAAAATTGAACGTAGCGCAGTTTGCCGATGAACTGGGGTTGCCAGTTTCCTTGCTGCTAGAGCAGCTGAAAGCTGCAGGGCTTGCCAAGAAGCAGGAATCCGATCCGATGACGGAGAAGGATAAGGCGAAATTGCTGGAGCATTTGCGCCAGTCGCATGGCGCTGAGAAACCCGCTAAAAAAATTACTTTGATTCGGCGCGAAACCATAGTGACCGAGAAGTTCGACAGCACGGGCAGAGCGCGCGCCATTCAGCTGGAAGTGCACAAGCGTCGGGCATTGGCTCAAACGGCTGTCGCTAGTGCAGACGCACCTTTAAAGAATAGTGAAGCGAGTAAAGAAATTGTTGCGCCAGTTAATCACAAGCGGCAATTGCGAGTTGACCATTACTTTTCAAAGGCTAAGAAATTATTGCCCGAACACCCCCCTGAATCTTTGAATAATATGCGCAAGGCTATTGAAGCAATATGTAAGGACATACTTGACGAAACATGTGAGAAAAATGCTGAAAGTAAAATTCTCAAGCCTGCATCGGCATACACCTCTTTGGAAGATATGGCACAAGAACTCAAGCGGAGAAAACAGATTCCTATAAATATAGAAAAGTATCTTGCATCATTGCAACTTTTCGGAAATTTTGGTTCGCATGATCAGGAGCTCAATCCAGAAGACATTTCGAGTGAAATGGCTGAGTCGATTTTGCTTCAACTCAAAGCCGTAGTTGATTGGTACAAAGCATTCGATCTATCTGCTGGAATTTAACCTTTGTCGCTATTTCGAATAAAGTTTGAGTGTCTTCTTTGGAGAATACTTGACCTTTCGTATGTGTCGAAAGTGTAAGACTAAGGTAATAGAATGACCGCTCGCCATTACACAGATTTAATTTTTGGATGCGTCAACATTAGATTTAACCAGCTTTCCGCATACCACTTCCGCGAATCAAGATGAACACCAGCGACGACACCGAAAAACACCGCATCGATAAATGGCTTTGGGCTGCGCGTTTTTTTAAGACACGTTCCCTGGCTTCCGATGCGGTTGAGTGCGGCAAGGTGCTGGTCAATGAGGTGCGCGTCAAACCGGCCAAGGCAGTGGCGGTGGGGGACAGGCTGGATATCCGCATCGGGCAGGTTCAATTCGTGGTCGATGTGCTGGCGCTGTCGAATAAACGCGGTTCCGCACCCGATGCGCAGAAGCTGTATCGCGAGACCGATGAGAGCCGCCACCGGCGGGAAACCATTGCAGCCCAAAACAAGGCGTTGCCGCTTCCTTTCCATTTCAAGGGCAGGCCGACCAAGCGTGACCGGCGGGAGATCGAGCGGTTGAAGAAGGGCGGGGGATGACGGCCGATAACCAGACCAGGTCGAAGGTATGGCTGCGGCGTGTGATTGAGGTTTTGCTGGTTGTCGCGCTCATTGCGGGCATACGCGCCTGGCAGCAGCGCGACATTGTCAGCGGGGCAGCGCCATCAATGCAGGGTGTGTTGCTTGATGGAAAGCCATTTTCTTTGGCAGCCAAGCCAGCGCAACCTGTGCTGGTGTATTTCTGGGCGACATGGTGTCCGGTTTGCCGCGCGGAACAGGGTGCTATCGAAGCCATCGCGCACGACAACCCGAATGTCATTACCGTGGCGATGCAAAGCGGCAGCCGTGACGAAGTGGCGAAACATCTTGGCGAACAGGGATTGAGTTTCGCTGTGGTGAACGACCCGGATGGCCGGGTTTCTGCGGCATGGGGTGTGCATGCCGTGCCGGCAAGTTTTATTGTCGATACGGACGGGCAGATACGTTTCGTGGAGATCGGGTATACGACTGGCGTTGGGTTGCGGCTGCGTCTTTGGCTGGCGGCGGTTCTGGGTTAAGACAATGCGGAATATGAATTGAATCTGTCATTGCGAGGAGCGTAGCGACGTGGCAATCCAGATGTTCGTTGAAATCAAAAACTGGATTGCCACGCTTCGCTCGCAATGACGAATTATTATGCGCTTCCTTAGCGCGATTCCAGAAATGCTTCCAGAAATTTTCGTTTCGTAGCGCAGCGTTTTTCTTCCCAGCAGGATTTATAGGTTTTCGCGATCTGGCCGTTGTGATAAATGCGTATTTCCAGCGGGCGCTTCAGCAGCTCAGTGTGCACGTAGCTGACAAAAGATTCCGCAAAATCGTCACTTGGGCTGGTGGCCGCATAGAGCGTTGGGAAATTGGTGGCTTCGAGCTGGTCATAAACACTGATCATCTGGTCGCCATTCAGTTTTGCGCCGAAGTAGTACACAGTATTTTTCCGCAGCGGGAATTGCTTTTCGAACCGGCTGATGTAACGACTGTCGTTTTGGTTTCCGGCTTTCCAGGAAATCCTGGCAAACGGATAATCATCGAGAGAAATTTTATTTTTTGACTGCCCCCATTGCGGGTGAATATTTTCACCCAGCGAAAGGATATGACCCAGTTCGTGCAGCAGAATATATTGAATCGCGTTCTTGCGGTTATCCTGCCCGTTGTCTTCGATTGTGGCATCCAGCCGGTATCGGGGATCCGCAATAAATGGCGTGCGCTCTTTCCATGTGGCCCAGGCATTGGCAGTGCTTTTCGACAACACGTCGATATCCAGTACGATAAATCCGGCGTTCAGGCCGAATATGCCTTTATTGATGTAATCGGTATATCCGGTTCCACCCAGGTCTTTTACAAAGTAGATGCCCGCCAGTTTTTTTGCAATGAGCTGCTTTACTTGCCCGGGCAATTCGGCAATCGCATCGCTCACGTCTTTGAGGAAGTCATCCGGGATCGTGACTGCTTGCGGTTTGTTGGGAAATCCGCCAACAATGTTGTCGAGATTCAGGTAAGCCACCAGTTCGTCCGGCGCACTGCCTACCCTTTTTTCAACAGGTTTTTTGAACGCGGATTCCCAATACGACATTTTCTTTATCGGGCTTTGTGAGCGCAATTTGGCAGCACATTTCCGGTCATCGTTCTGGCATGGCAACCCAATGGAAACTTGAGCGAACGCTGCTGTCTGCAGTCCGGCAGTAATGAGAACAACCAGAATCAGCTTGAAATTGCGCAAGATGTTGGCTCCTTCAATATCAACGGATGGCGGATTCAAGTTCGAAGTGCAACAGTGAGTGCAGGGCGGGTTAACCAGCGGCTTGCTGGCGTTGTTTGCCAGTTTAGCCGATGGCTATGCAGAGCCAACCCGCCGTATGCCTGTTAAACACGGCGGGTGTGACCCGCCCTGCGTTCGCTTTTTTCAGGATGAATAGTGAAGCAAATACACTCTTTCTTTGCGAAAGCACTACCGCAAATAAATGGTATTTGCGGCAGAAAAATTAGTGTTTAACTGGCGGTCTTTTCAACAGCGCACCGATTTGCTTTTTTGGTTTGTCCTGATTGTGGGAGGGCTGCTCGTCAATTTTTGAGGCGGTCTGGGAAGGCTCGTACGGCTTCATGAACCAGTCATCCGCCTCTGCCGGTTTTTTAACGTGTGACGGTGTGGATGGCCTGGCAGGGCGGTGGTGGCTTGGGGCTGCACGCGGTGCAGGCGAAACTGCCGCCCGTTCGCGCGGGAATTCGCGTTTGAGCAGTTTCTCGATTTCGACGAGCCGCCGTTCTTCTTCGCCATCCACCAGCGATATTGCTTCGCCGCTGGCGCCAGCGCGACCGGTGCGGCCGATGCGGTGGACGTAGTCCTCGGCGTTGGTCGGGAGTTCGTAATTGACCACCAGCGGCAACTGGTCGATGTCCAGGCCGCGTGCGGCAACGTCGGTTGCCACCAGTGCGGTGATCTTTCCTTCCTTGAACGCATCCAGCGCCTTGATACGCTCCAGTTGGGTCTTGTCGCCGTGGATGGCATCGGCGGGGATGCCCTCGCGATCCAGCTTGCGCGCCAGCCGCGCTGCGGTCAGCTTGGTACGGGTAAAGACCAGCGCTTGGCTACCAAGACCGCGAGCGCGCAGCAAGTCGGCCAGCACGCTGAATTTGTTGTCATGGTCAACCATCAGAACGGATTGCTTGACGGTTTCTGCCGCCGTATTGCGGCGCTCAGCTTCGACCGTGACGGGGTTGGCAAGGAAATCTTGCGCGAGCTTTTTGATGTCGTCGGAGAACGTGGCCGAGAACAGCAGTGTCTGGCGTTGTTTGGGCAGCAGCGTGAGGATGCGTTTGAGGTCGGGCATGAAGCCCATGTCCAGCATGCGGTCCGCCTCGTCCAGAATCAGTACTTGCACCTGATTGAGTAACACGTTGCGGCTTTCGACGTGATCGAGCAGGCGGCCCGGTGTTGCTACCAGGATTTCCACGCCTTTCATCAGCGCGGGTTTCTGTGTCTTGATATCGACGCCGCCGAAGACCACGGTGGAGCGCAGCGGAACATGCTTCGAGTAGGTTTCAACGCTTTTTTCAACCTGTATCGCCAGTTCCCGTGTCGGAGTCAGGATCAGCGCGCGGATCGGGTGGCGGGCAGGGGAGGCGCTAGTGCTGGCATGCGGTAGCAGAAGCTGCAACAGCGGCAGCGTGAAGGCGGCCGTCTTGCCGGTGCCGGTCTGCGCCATCGCCATCAGGTCGCGGCCAGCCAGAACATGCGGAATCGCTTGCGCCTGAATGGGTGTCGGCTCGGTGTAACCTTCTTCCTCAACGGCTTTAAGAATCTGCGGGTCGAGGTTGAGGGATGAGAACTTGATTTTGTCTGGAGCTGTGTCTGCCATAAGCTTGGCATTATACTGAATTGCTGCGGTGCCTGACCGGTTTTCCGCGTCCGCAGAAAAATAACACATCAGTTCAACAACTTGCGTTGTTTATTGTTCAAGACAATTAGTGTGGCATTCCTGTTTCGTGGGCAGGCAAGCAGCTTGGTTGATGCTTCAGTATTTACTGTGCTGCTTGCCCTGGACTTGCAGTAATGCTTAGGGAAACGCAGATTAAATCGTCATTGCGAAAAGCCTTTAGCTGCGAGCGAAGCGCGGCAGGTAGCGACGTGGCAATCCAGAAGTTCGTTTGATATCAAACAACTGGATTGCCACGCTTCCTGCCGCGCTTCGCTCGCAGCTAAAGGACAATGACGGATTGAGTGGATAAATCTGCTTTTCCTTAGCCTTTCAGGACTTTCTGCATTACTCTGCCCATTTCAGCCGGATTGCGCGTGATGTGGATGCCGCATTCTTCCATCACCGCCAGCTTGTCATTCGCGCCGCCCTGGCCGCCGGAGATGATTGCACCGGCATGTCCCATGCGCTTGCCTTCGGGAGCAGTGACGCCTGCAATGAAACCCACCACCGGTTTTTTCATGTTGCCCTTGATCCAGCGCGCGCATTCTTCCTCGTCGCTGCCGCCGATCTCGCCGACCATGATGACCGCGTCGGTATCCGGGTCGTCGTTGAACAGCTTCATTACATCGATATGCTTCGTCCCGTTGATCGGGTCGCCGCCGATGCCCACGCAGGAAGACTGGCCCATGCCCAGCGCCGAGAGTTGCCCGACCGCCTCGTAGGTCAGCGTGCCGGAGCGCGACACCACGCCGATGCGGCCTTTCTTGTGTATGTGTCCCGGCATGATGCCGATCTTGATCTCGTCCGGAGTAATCAGTCCCGGGCAATTCGGGCCGATCAGAATAGTGCGCTTGCCCTGCATCTTGTAGCGCGTTTTCAGCATGTCGTGCACCGGGATACCTTCGGTGATACAGATCACCAGGTCCAGATCGGCCTCGACCGCCTCATCTATCGCGGCAGCCGCATAGCCGGGCGGCACGTAAATCACCGACACCGTCGCGCCGGTCTGTTTCTTGGCATCCTGCACGCTGTTGTAGATCGGGATACCCTCGTAGCTTTGCCCCGCCTTGCCGGGTGTGACACCCGCGACGAAGCAGTTAGCGCCATTCGCGTAGGCTTTGCAGTGAGTGGTGTGAAACTGGCCGACCTTGCCGGTCATGCCCTGGGTCATTACTCTTGTGTTTTTGTTGATCAGGATAGACATTATTTTCCCTTGGTTGTCTTGCTGGCAGCTGCGGCAACGACCTTCTGCGCCGCGTCAGCCATATCGTTGCCGGAAATGATCGGCAGGCCGGATTCAGCCAGAATCTTCTTGCCGAGCTCCACATTTGTTCCTTCCAGGCGAACCACCAGCGGTACGCTCAGGTGCACCTCGCGCGCAGCTGCAACCACGCCTTCGGCGATTACGTCGCACTTCATGATGCCGCCGAAGATGTTGACGAGGATGGCCTTGAGTTTGGGATTCTTCAGCATCAGCTTGAACGCTTCGGTGACCTTTTCCTTGCTGGCGCCGCCGCCCACATCGAGGAAGTTCGCGGGGCTGCCGCCGTACAGCTTGATGATGTCCATCGTTGCCATCGCCAGCCCCGCGCCGTTCACCAGGCAGCCGATATCGCCATCCAGCGAGATGTAGCTGAGGTCGAATTTCGAGGCCTCGACTTCGGCGGGATCTTCCTCGTCCAGATCGCGCATCGCGACGATTTCCGGACGGCGGTACAGCGCATTGCTGTCAAAGTTGAACTTTGCATCCAGCGCCCGCACGTGGTTATCCGCTGTCAGCACCAGCGGGTTGATTTCCGCCAGCATCGCATCCTTTTCCACGAAAGTGCGATACAAGCCTTGCAGGCAAGCACGCGCCTCGGCCAGAGCCACTTCGGGAATACCAATCTTGCGCGCTACATCGTCCGACTCGGCATCGGTCAATCCCGCCACCGGGTCGATCCATATCTTGTGGATTTTTTCCGGCGTGTGCGCGGCGACTTCCTCGATGTCCATGCCGCCCTCGCTGCTCGCCATCAGCACCACGCGCTGCTTGCTGCGGTCGATCACCATGCCGACGTAATATTCTTTAACGATCTGCGCGCCTTCCTCGATCAGCAAGCGCCGGACCTTCTGCCCCCCGGGGCCGGTCTGGTGCGTCACCAGTTGCATGCCCAGAATCTGGTTCGCGTATTCGCGCACCTGGTCCGGCGACTTCGCCACTTTTACGCCGCCTCCCTTGCCGCGCCCGCCGGCATGTATCTGTGCCTTTACTACCCATACATTGCCGCCCAATTGTTTTGCCGCGGACACCGCCTCATCGACACTGAAGCATGCCACTCCGCGCGGCGTGGGTACGCCAAATTGACGCAGGAGTTCCTTCCCTTGATATTCGTGTATTTTCATGATTGATAATCGCCTTAACGAAGCGCTTGCCAGAATTAGCTCGCAGCCGGATATTTTACCGAATTATTTCACTGCGCGTATCAGATTGAATGGATAAAATGCCCGGGAGGCAGCGGCTTCGAATGCATTTTTCGGCAGCGCATGCCGACAGGTTCCAATTAAACATTACATCCGGGAATAACTATGGGCCAGAGTTACCAGGAAATATCGGAAAATCACAGACAATTCATTGAAAAACAAAAAATCTTCTTCGTAGGAACGGCGACATCCGACAGCCGGGTCAGCGTTTCTCCCAAGGGCATGGACACACTGCGGGTGCTGGGCAGCAACCGCGTGGTCTGGCTGAACTTGACCGGCAGCGGAAATGAAACCTCCGCCCACGTTCAACTTAATCCGAGAATGACCATCATGTTTTGCTCATTCGAAGGTGCGCCGCTTATACTCCGCCTGTATGGACTGGCCAGGGTGTTCCACCATAATGACGCCGAGTGGGAAGCACTGTCTTCATTGTTTGAGCCGATTCCCGGGGCGCGGCAAATTTTCGATATGGAAGTTGATCTGGTACAGACGTCATGCGGCTTCGGAGTTCCATACTACTCGTACGCGGGAGAGCGGGATGCGCTCAACGACTGGGCGGTCAAGAAGGGTGACGACGGGCTGAAACAATATTGGGAAGACAAAAATCAGGCGAGCATCGACCAAATCCCGACGAACATCGTCGCGAAAAACCTCTGACTGATATCTACCGCCAGATTCAAGTTTTTAGCATTTTCAGGATAGGCCATGGCTGACTGTTGCAACGACAAAGCTTGCGAAATTGAGGTGCTTCGTAATCGCCAGAGCTCGACGCTCAAGATAGTGCTGGGTATCAATGCGGCCATGTTCGTGGTTGAGCTCACAGCGGGGCTGATCAGTAACTCTGTTTCGCTGTTGGCAGATTCGCTGGATATGCTTGGCGATGCTCTGGTATACGGCTTCAGCCTCTATGTTGTCGCGCGCGGCTCGAGAATGAAAGCCAAAGCAGCCTTGTTCAAGGGCGTCATCATGGCGGCCTTCGGATTTTTTGTTCTTGGGCAGGCGATTTACCGGATCATATATCCGCAGATTCCGGTCTTTGAGGTCATCGGCTTAATTGGCTTGCTGGCGCTTGCCACGAATGGCGTATGTTTTTTTCTGCTCTGGCGGCACCGTGCCGATGACATCAATATGAGTTCGATCTGGCTGTGTTCCCGCAACGACATCATCGCAAATGTCTCGGTGTTGTTCGCCTCGGCGGGAGTATGGCTTGCCCGCTCAGGCTGGCCGGATATTGTGGTTGGCCTGGCGCTTGCCGCGCTCTTTCTGCGTTCAGCGCTATCCGTATTGCGTGACGCAATTGCAGAACTGGGTAAAACGCCGGCTTGACCCGTTCGTGGCGAAGCAGCAATAACCAAGTAGGGTGCATTCCATGCACCAGTGCCACTGGTGCATGGAATGCACCCTACATTGATTTACCAGATTGCCAGAGGACCCGACCGTGTCGAGCCTTGGCAAAAGTCAAGCCGCAGGGCAGTTAGCTCGGTTCCTGGTATTTGTCTTCCAGCAACTTGGCTTGCGCCGCTGCCAGGCGTGCAATGGGCACGCGCGGGCCGGAACAGGAAACGTAGTTAAGCCCGATGTGGTGGCAGAAATGGATGGAGGCGGGATGCCCGCCATGTTCACCGCAGATACCCATTTTCAGTTCCGGGTTTGTCAAGCGGCCTTTTGCCACTGCCATCTTCATCAATTGCCCCACGCCTTTGATGTCCAGCACCTCGAACGGGTTGTCTTCCAGAATGCCGGATTCGGTGTAGGAGGGCAGGAACTTGTTTTCCGCATCTTCGCGGCTGAACGAGAATGTCGCCTGGGTCAGGTCGTTGGTGCCGAAGGAGAAGAACTCGGCGGTTTCCGCCATGCGTCCGGCGCGCACGCAGGCGCGCACCACTTCCAGCATCGAGCCGAACTTGAACTGCACAGCGATGCCGTGGGTTGCCTTCACTTCCTGGTGTATGCGCTGGACATAACTGTGAATGCGCTTGAGTTCCTCTACTGTGGCCACCTGCGGCACCATGATTTCCGGGTAAATTTCGATTCCCTGCTTGGCGCACAGCGCGGCGGCTTCGAGGATCGCCCGTATCTGCATCGAGTAGATTTCAGGATAAGTGATGCCCAGCCGCACGCCGCGATGGCCCAGCATCGGGTTGACTTCGGCGAGGGCGCGCACCTTCTTCAGGATCACTTCTTTCTTGCCGATCACATCTTCCTCCATGTGGGATTCCTTGAAGGAATCCAGGCCGCGCATCAGTTTCATCAGGCCGTCGGCATATTGCTGGTAAAGCTTGGGGTTGAGCATCTTGAGCGTATCCGGCAGCTCTTCCAGTCCATTGATGGTGTCGCGCAATTGGTGCAGGTGCGCGATCTCCAGCTCGAGTTGCGCGGCGGTGGGCAGGAACTCGTGCATCGGCGGGTCGAGCAGGCGCACCGTGACCGGCAGCCCTTTCATCGCCTTGAAGATGCCCTTGAAGTCGTCGCGCTGGATCGGCAGCAGGCGATCCAGCGCCGACTGGCGGGCTTCCTTAGTCTCGGCCAGGATCATTTCCTGAACGATAGGCAAGCGGTCGGTGCTGTTGAACATCCGCTCGGTGCGGCACAGGCCGATACCCATTGCGCCAAACTCGCGTGCGCGCATTGCATCATCGGGCGTATCGGCGTTTGCCATCACCTTCAGTTTTGCCACATCGTCCGCCCAGGCCAACAGGATTTCCATTTCCTCGGAAAATTCGGCCTCTACCGTCGGCACTTCGCCGGCGTAAACATGCCCGGTGCTGCCGTCAATGGTAATGATGTCGCCTTCCTGCAAGGTGGTGTCGCCGATCTGCGCATTGCGCAAAAGGTCGTTGATCACGATCTGGTCGCAGCCCGAAACACAGGGTTTGCCCATGCCGCGTGCCACCACGGCGGCGTGAGATGTTTTTCCGCCACGGCTGGTTAAAATGCCCTGCGCCTGGAAGAAGCCGTGGATATCTTCGGGCTTGGTTTCCTCGCGCACCAGAATGATTTTTTCTCCGGCGCGGCCGCGTATTTCGGCGGTGTCGGCGTCAAATACGATCTTGCCGGAGGCTGCTCCGGGCGAAGCCGGCAGTCCCTGCGCCAATGATTTGCCGTGGAAGTTTGGCGCCAATTGCGGAACCAGCAATTGCTCCAGGATCGCCGGCTCGATGCGCAGCAAGGCGCGTTCCTTGGAAATCAGCCCCTCGTTGAACATCTCCACCGAAGTGCGCACCATGCCGCGGGCGTTCATCTTGCCATTGCGCGTTTGCAGGCAATAAAGGATGCCCTTTTCGATCGTGAACTCGAAATCCTGCACCTCATGGTAATGAGACTCCAGCCGGTTATGCAGTGTCTTCAGCTGGCGGTAAATCTCCGGCATTTCCTGTTCCATTTCGGCAATGGCCTTGGGTGTGCGTATCCCTGCCACCACGTCCTCGCCTTGGGCATTGACCAGGTATTCACCATAGATGATGTTCTCGCCGGTGCCGGGGTTGCGTGTGAAGCCCACGCCGGTGCCGGAATCATTACCCATGTTGCCGAACACCATCGTGCAGACATTCACCGCCGTGCCGTTGGCCTGATCCTTGGTGATCTTGAACTGTTTGCGATAGTCCACCGCACGCTTGCCCATCCATGAGCCGAAAACCGCGCCGATCGAAATTTCCAGCTGTTCGTAAGGATCCTGCGGATATGGTTTGCCGGTGTGGCGCTGAACGATGGTCAGGAATTCGCCCACCAGCTCCTTGAGGTGGTCGACGTTCAAATCCAGGTCCTGAGGCGCGCCATATTTGCGTTTGATCGCAGTCATGCACTCGTCGAAATGTTCGTCGCTGATGTTGAGCGCGATCTTGCCGAACAGCTGGATGAACCGGCGATATGTGTCGTAGGCAAAGCGCTCGTTGCCGGTTTGCTTGATCAGTCCCTTGAGGGAAGTTTCGTTGAGGCCGAGGTTGAGAATGGTATCCATCATGCCCGGCATCGACATCGACGAGCCTGAACGCACCGAGACGAGCAAAGGATTTGTGCCGCTGCCGAAACCTTTGCCGGTTTTCTTTTCCAGCGCCACCATGTGAGCCTTGACTTCCGCCATCAAGCCATCCGGCAATTTGTTTTTTTCCAGATAGGCATTGCACGCATCGGTGGTGATGGTAAAACCGGGTGGCACATTCAGGCCAATCTGGGTCATTTCGCACAGATTCGCGCCCTTGCCCCCGAGCAGCATCTTGTTTTTTCCATCACCCTTCTCGAATTCGTACACGTATTGCTTGTTGTCAGTCATAGCGTCACTTTCCACATGGTTTGCACAAAAAAACAAAGAACGCCACCCGAACTAATTCCTTGTAGGGAAATACTAGCGCAGGGAACGCTCTCCAACTCGCTGCCCGAAAAATCTTATGTATTGCGGTCAATTCATCCGCAGTCACCACATCCGCGTCATTTTACGCGACCTATCAGTCCCGCTTCAAGCGCGATTTGCAGACCCCGGGTCTGGAACACGCCGGATGAATAACGCCGCCGGATGAAAAACACGGATTAGTTGCGTTGTGAACTAACTAGGACTAAAATAGTCCCAGTTCCGAGAGGTGGGTATGTTACGACTAAGCAAGTTCGCAGATTATGGATGTCAGGTCATGGCTTACATGGCTCGCGACAAGGCGGTTCACAGCGCGACCGAAGTGGCGGCGAACCTGGGCATGGCTGCGGCCACGGTAAGCAAGATACTCAAGATGCTTGCCCGCGAGAATTTGGTGGTTTCCCTGCTTGGCGCAAAGGGCGGTTACGTGCTTGCCCGCCATCCTCTGGAGATTTCGGTGGCTGAAATCATCAATGCTATGGATGGCCCGATTTCGATCACCGAATGCAGCGGAACTACGAGTTGCGAGCGTGAATCGTTCTGCTCGACCCGAGGGAACTGGCAGGGAATCAATCACATAATCCAGGATGCGCTGGCAAAGGTGACGCTTGCCGAGATGATCGCACCCAAACCCCAGATCGTGAATATGCGCGCGATCCGTTCACGGGGTGTGCCCGCATAAGCTATTGGAGTCCATTTTTTTTTAGGAGGTAGGGACATGGCAATTACAATGACCGAAGCAGCAGCAAAGCACATTCAGAAGCAGGTCGAAAAAAGCGGCAACGGGATCGGGCTGCGGCTGGGGGTAAAGAAGTCGGGATGCAGCGGCTTTGCCTACACTTTCGACATTGCGCAGTCAGTGCTGGAGACCGACAAGGTTTTCGAAAATTTTGGCGTAAAGGTGCTGGTTGACGAGCAGAACCTGCAATTTCTTGAGGGGACGCAGCTCGACTATGTGAAGGAAGGATTTGCCCATGTGTTCAAGTTCAACAATCCCAATGTCAAGAACGAGTGCGGCTGCGGCGAAAGCTTTGCAATCTGAGTTGAAAGTTAAAGAACAGTCAGTTCTAGAACGGATCAATTAATGAGTTCAGCAATACAAAACCTGGTCAACCAGCCATACAAGCATGGCTTTGTGACCGACATCGAAACCGAGGCCGTTCCGAAAGGTTTGAGCGAGGACGTGATACGCCTGATCTCGAAAAAGAAGAACGAGCCGGAGTGGCTGCTTGAATTCCGCCTGTCTGCTTACCGGCACTGGCTGACGATGGAAGAGCCATCCTGGCCGAATGTGGTCTATCCCAAGATCGATTTTCAGGACATCATTTATTTTGCGCAGCCCAAGTCGAAGAAACAGCTCGCCAGCATGGATGAAGTCGATCCGGAATTGAGGCGCACTTTTGAAAAGCTCGGCGTGCCGCTGCATGAACAAAAAATGATGACCGGCGTGGCAGTCGACGTAATTTTCGACAGCGTGTCGGTGACCACGACTTACAAAGCGAAGCTGGCCGAGATTGGAATTATTTTCTGTTCCTTTTCCGAAGCGGTGCACGAGCACCCTGAGCTGGTAAAGCAATATCTGGGCAGCGTGGTGCCGAGCGGCGACAATTTTTACGCTGCGCTCAATTCTGCGGTGTTCACGGACGGGTCGTTCTGCTACATCCCGAAAGGGACCAAGTGCCCGATGGATCTGTCCACTTATTTCCGGATCAATACCGAAGGTTCGGGACAATTCGAGCGCACGCTGATCATCGCGGAGGAGGGCGCCTCGGTGAGCTATCTGGAAGGCTGCACGGCCCCGCAATTCGACACCAACCAGTTGCATGCGGCCGTGGTCGAGCTGGTCGCGCTGGACAATGCCGACATCAAGTATTCGACCGTGCAGAACTGGTATGCCGGGGACGAAAACGGCAAGGGCGGAATTTTCAATTTCGTCACCAAGCGCGGCTTGTGCAAGGGTGTCAATTCGAAGATTTCCTGGACCCAGGTCGAGACCGGCTCTGCGATCACGTGGAAATACCCGAGCTGCGTGCTGCTGGGCGACAACTCGATAGGCGAATTTTATTCGGTGGCGCTGACCAACCATCTGCAACAGGCCGACACCGGATCGAAAATGATCCATATCGGCAAGAACACCCGCAGCAGGATCATCTCGAAAGGCATCTCCGCCGGACGCTCGAACAACAGCTATCGCGGCCTGGTCAAGATCGGCAGCCGCGCGGCGGGCGCCAGGAATTTTTCGCAGTGCGATTCGATGCTGATCGGGGACAGTTGCGGGGCGAACACGTTTCCGACGATAGACGTGCAGAACGTCACCGCACAGGTCGAGCACGAGGCCTCCACGTCCAAGATCGGCGAAGACCAGATGTTCTTTTTCGCGCAACGCGGCATCGGTTCGGAAGAGGCGGTTTCGATGATCATCAACGGCTTTTGCAAGGACGTATTCGTGCATCTGCCGATGGAATTTGCGGTCGAGGCAACCAAGTTGCTCGGGCTGAAACTTGAAGGGAGCGTAGGGTGATTAACAAGGGTAGCAAGGTATTGCTGGAAGTAAAAAACCTCAAGGCGGAAGTCGTGGTTGATGGAGTCGGGGGGGTGGAAATCCTGAAGGGTGTCAACCTCACCGTGCGTGCTGGCGAAGTGCATGCCATCATGGGCGTCAACGGCTCGGGCAAGAGCACGTTCTCCAAGGTGCTGGCGGGGCATCCCGATTACACGGTAACGGGCGGGACAGCGACCCTCGAAGGCAAGGAGCTTTTTTCCCTTGCCGCGGAAGAGCGGGCGAGGGCCGGACTATTCCTGGCCTTCCAGTATCCGGTCGAGATTCCCGGCGTATCGAACAGCGCGTTGCTGCGCCTTGCCTACAACACGCTCCAGAACGAACGCGGGCTCGAGGAACTTGACCCGCTGGAATTCGAGGACCTGGTGCAGGAGAAGATCAAGGTTGTCGAAATGGACCCCAGTTTTCTCGATCGCAGCGTGAACGAGGGTTTTTCCGGCGGCGAGAAGAAGCGCAACGAAATCCTGCAAATGGCTATCCTCGAGCCCAAGCTGGCGATCCTGGACGAAACCGATTCGGGCCTCGACATCGATGCCTTGAGGATCGTGGCAAACGGTGTGAACAGCCTGCTCACGCCCGATAATGCCGTGGTGATGGTGACGCATTACCAGCGCCTGTTGAATTACATCGTGCCGGACTATGTGCACGTGATGGACGGCGGGCGCATCGTCAGAACCGGCGGCAAGGAGCTCGCGCTGGAACTGGAAGCGCGCGGCTACGACTGGGTAAGGGCGGCGGCGTGATGCTGACCAAAGAACAATGCTACGGGCAGCTGCTGCTCGGCAAGGCCGTTAAATCAGAAGGCTGGCTGGAGACTATTCGCGTTGAAGCGCTGGAGAGCGCCAAGGCCCTGCATTTTCCTTCGGAACGGCACGACGACTGGCGCTTCACCGACTTGTCGCCGTTGTTCCAGCATGGCTTCCAGCCGGTCGGTTCATTTGCCCGATTGAAGCTGGCCGACATCGAGAAATTCCTGATCCCCGGTTCGATACGCCTGGTTTTTGTCGACGGAAGTTTTGACGCCGGACTTTCCGATCTGGCGCAAGCCGGCGCGGGTGTGAAAGTGAAATCCCTGGTTGAATGCCTTGGCGACCCGCAGGTAGAAGCGCATTTTGCGCGGCATGTACCCTTCAAACAGGATGCGTTCGCCGCCTTGAACACGCGCTTTTTCGAAGACGGCGCCTTTGTCCATGTGGCCGGTGAGCATGTAGCAGGCGAAGTTTCAGCGCCCATCCATATTCTGCATGTGGCAAGCAAACGTGAAGCGCCTTCCGCGATTTACCCGAGGTGCCTGGTGGTGATGGAATCTAACAGCCGCGCGACCGTGGTCGAAGATTATGTTGGTCTCGAAGACGGGATCAATTTTTCGGATGCGGTGACCGAGGTGGTGCTGAAAGATCATGCGCAATTGCAGCATGTGCGCGTGCAGCGCGAAGCAAAAAATGCATTTCACATCGGGCACTGTTCGGTCGTGGCGGGCACGGGCAGCGTTTATGCTTCGACTTCGCTTGCCTTCGGTGCGCGCGTGTCGCGCCATGCCCTGCATGTCACGCAACAGGGGGAGGGCGCTGAAATCCGGCTCAACGGGCTGGCATTGATCGCCGGGCGCCAGGTTGCCGATACGCACACCCGGATCGACCATGCCGCGCCCGGAGGCAAGAGCGTCCAATTGCACAAATGCATCGCCGACGGGGCGGCACATGCGGTTTTCAGCGGCAAGGTCATCGTCCACCGGGGGGCGGCGGGGACAGACTCCGTGCAAAGCAGCCGCAACCTGCTGCTCTCGGGCAAAGCGCGCATCGACACCCAGCCGCAACTGGAAATCTTCAACGACGATGTGAGCTGCAAACACGGCGCGACGGTCGGGCAGATAGATGCAGATGCGCTGTTTTTCCTCAAGAGCCGCGGGCTTTCCGAGGAGCGCGCGCGAAACCTGCTTACCCATGCTTTTGCCGCAGAAATCATCGCCAGGATACCCGTGCCGTCTCTGGTCGAATCCCTGAGCCTGAACATACTTGAAGAGCGCATGAAGGGGAACGCATGAGGATCAATAGTTCAAATATAGAGAAAATCCGCGCCGATTTTCCGATTCTCGAATTGCAGGTTTCCGGCAAGCCGCTGGTCTATCTGGACAATGCGGCCAGCAGCCAGATGCCGCAGGCGGTCATCGACCGTATCGTGCGCTACCAGACGGAAGAACACGCCAACATCCACCGCGCGGTGCATTACCTGAGCGAGCTGGCCACGAAGGAATTCGAGGCGGCGCGCGTCAAGGTGCAGCACTTCCTGAATGCGATGGAATCGCGCGAAATCATTTTCACGCGCGGCACGACCGAGGCCATCAATCTGGTGATGCACGGCTACGGCCGCGCCTTCATCGGCAAGGGCGACGAGATCATCCTGTCCGCAATGGAACATCATGCGAACATCGTTCCGTGGCAAATGCTGGTGCAGGAAAAAGGCGCGGTGCTGCGCGTGATCCCGATGAACGATGCCGGTGAATTGTTGATCGACGAATTCGAAGCGCTGTTCAATTCGAGGACAAAATTCCTTGCGCTGTCACATGTATCGAACGCGCTCGGCACGATCAATCCAGTAAAGCAGATGGTTGCCTTTGCACACCAGCACGGCGTGCCGGTGCTGCTCGACGGCGCGCAGGCCGCGCCGCATCAGCCGATTGACGTGCAGGATCTGGATTGCGATTTCTACGCCTTTTCCGGGCACAAGCTGTGCGGCCCGACCGGGATCGGCGCGCTGTACGGCAAGGCGCATCTGCTGGAGAAGATGCAGCCCTATCAGGGCGGCGGTGACATGATTCTCTCGGTGACTTTCGAGAAAACCACCTACAACGTCATACCTGCCAAGTTCGAGGCGGGCACGCCGCCGATCATGGCGGCAATCGGCCTGGGCGCGGCGATCGATTATTTGAACGGCATCGGCATCGCCAATATCGATGCTTATGTGAAGGAATTGCTCGATTATGCAACCGCGCAGGTTTCGGCAATGCCCGGCGTAAGAATCATCGGCACGGCCAGCAAAAAAGCCGCTGTGCTGTCATTCGAAATCGACGGGGTGCATCCGCACGACGTGGGCACGATTCTGAACGACTACGGCATAGCGATCCGCACCGGCCACCATTGCGCCCAGCCGGTGATGCAGCGCTTCCACGTGCCGGCCACCGCGCGCGCGTCGTTTGCCTTTTACAACACCAGAGAAGAAATCGACAAGCTGGTCAATGGCATCCGGAAAGTGCAGGAGATGTTCGCATGAGCGATATACGACAGCTTTATCAGGAAGTAATCCTCGACCACAACCGCAAACCGAGAAACTGGGGTTCGATTCCGGACGCGAACCACCATGCGGACGGACACAACCCGCTGTGCGGAGACCACATCAAGCTTTCGGTAAACGTGCAGGATGACAAGATTGCTTCCATCGCTTTCGAAGGACATGGCTGCGCGATATGCAAGGCTTCCGCCTCGATGATGACCGGCGCGGTCAAGGGGAAAGCGGTGCAGGATGCAGAAATCATGGTCGAGGAATTCAGGGGCATGGCGACCGGCACACTCGACCCCGACAACCAGGCCAACCATCTGGGCAAGCTGAAAATCTTTGCCGGCGTCAAGGACCTGCCGTCACGGGTCAAGTGCGCGATCCTGCCGTGGCATACGCTGCATGCGGCGCTGAATGCCGAAGCATCAACCTCGACTGAAGGCGAAGCAGATCCGGTTCCCGGTACCGGAATAGGTGAAGAATAATCATGCCAAAAATTGCTGACATCCCATGCCTAAAATAGCAGATATAGAAGACACCCCGAACCCGAACGCAGTCAAGTTCGTGCTGAAGGACAGATTGACCTGGGGCACGGCACGCTCCTTCGACAGCGCCGAAGCGGCTGCTGCCGACCCGCTCGCTTCCCAGTTGTTTGCGATTGCGCACGTTACCAATGTGTATTACATGGACAAGTGGATCACCGTCACCCAGGACGGCGAGGCGGACTGGCCGACGTTGCTGCGAAAAATCGCGATGCCGATCAGGGAGGCGGAGGCCGCCCAGAAACCGGATGCACAACCCGCATCGAACTATGTTAACGACGATCCCAGATTGGCCGCTATCCGCAAATTGCTGGACGAGGAAATCCGCCCCGCCCTGATGGCGGATGGCGGAGATCTTGAAATCGAGAGCCTGGAGGGAAACCTGCTGAAGATTCACTATTTCGGCGCATGCGGCAGCTGTCCGAGTTCTCTTTCCGGCACTCTGTGGGCCATCGGGAACCTGGCCAGAACCATCGAGCCGGATATCGAGGTTGAAGTAGTATGAGCGATTGGGTGGATGTTGGCAGGGCCGATGAAATTTCCGCCGGAAAACCGGTGCACATTGAAATCGACGGCACCGGCATCGCGGTGTTCAAACTGGGCCAAACGTTCTACGCAATCGAGGATGTCTGCACCCATGACGGCGGCAAACTGACCGGCGGTAGCGTCGAAGACGGCGAGATCATCTGCCCGCGCCACGGCGCCCGTTTCTCCATCAAAACCGGAGCAGCCCTGACTGCGCCCGCCTACGAGCCGACCGCGACATTTCCGGTCAGAGTCGAAAACGGCATCGTTCAGGTCAGGGATGACCGCTGGGATTAGCTTCAAGTTCGTAAACGCACCCTTGCAGGATTGAATTTAATGAAATGTTGTTAAGAGCACGTAGGGCGGGTCACACCCGCCATGGTTGCACGGCATCAGGTGGGTTACGGCGGGTGTGACCCGCCCTACGCTTGCTATAATCGCAACGAAGCAATGGCGCGTGCATATCTAACCGGGCGGCACACCATGGCAGCGATAGCGCGGCATTTCGACGTGCATTACGCGACCGTGAGCAGGGCGGTGAACGCCTATAAAAGCACGCCAGAGGCTTGATGCAGTGCAGCAAGGCACGCAGCCAGATTGGCAAATGTGCGGGAGCGCGGGCAACCAGCCCGCGAAACAGCGAGGAGGAAGCGATGTTCATCATGGATATGCCGCCTGTCCCACCCAGCGAAAGACCAGTGTTGCTGGTGCAGGCAAGGTCAAATGCGAATGCGAATGTCGTAATGCAAGACCTGACCCCGTTCGTTTTTGCCGTTCGTTTTGACCGTTCGTTTGAGACCTGACCCCGTTCGTTTGTGCGTTCGTTTGCTCACTCCTGCTGCTGCGTGGCCGACCTACTTCCATTCTCGCGGAATGACTTTTGATCTCAATGATCCGTCACAGGTTACATTGTTCGAGGGGCCGAAGAATGGGGTGTTAGAGTTATCAGGCTCTTACGTTTATCGGCCTAATGAAGGCTACCTCGGCTCAGACCAGATGATTTTTTCAGTCGAGGCAAAGGGCAAAATATTCAAGGTAATCTATTCGGTGGATGTCGCCCGTGCGCCTGACTACGGTTCACCCAATTGCCCGAATAGCTTCGGCATCAAGGAGCTCCCCAACCCGACAAAGGACGGCGACAAAGGCAGTGCGCTCGATATTCTCGAACTGCCCATTGGCGGCCTGCTGGATGCCGAAGCGCTCGCCCAACTGCACGCCATGGTCAGTTTCTCGATGGGTTCGGGCATTCTGGGCGATGGCGGTTTGCTCAATATCGCTGACCTCCCCGGAGGAGCCGTTGGCCAAACCATAGGCGAAGGCGTCAACGCCACCATCACCTTGGACGACAACGCCGCCGGCCACAACTGGTTCATCGACACCACCCCCTGGTACAACAGCGAATACCTCCCCACCTCCAACCCCTACGAGTGGGTCGCGAAGGAGGGCACTGCCGCCTACGGCAAGATGGACATGCTCTCCGTATTACTGCACGAATACGGCCATGCATTGGGCATCGAACACAGCGCCGACAACCACGACTACATGGCCACCACCCTGACCCCCGGCGTGCGCCGGATGCCGAGTGCGGAAGAGCTGGCGTTGATGCAGGAACTCATCGGACAAGCCAAGGGCGATCTCGTAGGGCGGGTCACACCCGCCGATTCAAACCCGGACAACACCCCAATGCCACTCCCGATCCCGCTGGGCGCGGGCTTCGGCATGGCGTTCATCGGCCGTATGCGCAAGAGCAGCTACGGTGGCACGAGCATTGATTTTGCATACCGCTCGTAGGGCGGGTCACACCCGCCATGGTTGCTCGGCATCAGTGGGTTACGGCGGGTGTGACCCGCCCTACGCTAGGTCATCGTTAGAATGATTTGGCATCAGTGCCGTGACCTCTGTATAATGCTCAGCTTCGGGGCGTAGCGCAGCCTGGTAGCGTACGTGCATGGGGTGCACGTGGTCGGAGGTTCGAATCCTCTCGCCCCGACCAGTCAAATTCAATAAGCCGTGAGGCTGTTCAGGTTCTTCTTGCCACCCAAATGTCCGATAGTTCTCCATCACAAGAGCCAGCAGTTATCCAGCGCAAGGTTGCAATAGCGGCTTGCTTCGGCACTTTTCTGGAATGGTATGACTTCCTCACGTTCGCTTCGTTAGCCACCTATTTCAGCACGCTGTTTTTCCCCCAGGAAAATCCGGTTGCGGCACTGCTGGCCAGCCTTGCCACCTTCGGGGTCGGCATGCTGGTGCGCCCGCTCGGCGCGGCATTATTCGGGTCGATGGGCGACAAATATGGCCGCCGTCCGGTGTTTATTGCAACAATAGTGCTGATGGGTTTGTCGACGTTCTTCGTCGGGCTGTTGCCGACCTATGCGCAGGTGGGCATGCTGGCTCCGATATTATTGCTGGTGTTGCGCCTGTTGCAGGGATTGTCGGTGGGTGGCGAGATCGGCGGCGCGGCGGTCTATCTGACCGAGCATGCACCCATTAACAAACGCGGCGTCTATACCAGCGTGCTGCAATTGATGGGGCCGCTGGGCATCCTGGTGTCGACCCTGCAGGTGGTGTTGCTGCAATCGTATTTGAGCGCCGACGATTTCCAGTCCTGGGGATGGCGCGTGCCGTTCCTGCTTTCCATCCTGTTGCTGCTGATCTCGATCAAGAGCCGGGTGAACATGTACGAGTCGCCGGTGTTCCTGCATTTGCGCGAGAAACATAATCTATCCAAGGCGCCGTTGCGTGAATGTTTGACTGACCGACGCACGCTTGGCCGCATGGCAATATTGTTCTTCTGCATTTCCGCAGGCGGGTCGCTGCTGTTCTTTTCGTCCCAGGTTTATGCCAATGTCTATCTGAAAAGCGTGGTCAGGCTAGACCCGCAAACCGCATCGACACTGGTTATGCTGAGCACGCTGGTGTTGTTCCCGCTGACCATATTTTTCGGCTGGCTGTCGGACCGCATCGGGCGCAGGCCGGTACTGCTGGCCGGTTTGCTGCTCGGCTGCCTGGCAATTTTTCCGGTTTTCAAAGGCCTGATGCATTACGGCAATCCCACGCTCGAGCGCTTCAACAGCGAGGTGCCGGTGGCGCTGTATGGCGATTCATGCGGCTATGACCCATTCACTTCGACGAAAAACGACTGCGAGCGCAATCAGCAATTGCTCGCCAAGCTGGGCGTGTCATACACGCTCTTTCCCCAACAGTCATCCGATGCTGCCCTGGTGCGTATCGGCAAGAGCGAAGTCGCCGGCTATCGACCCGACGAGCTCACGCAGATGCTCAAGGCCGAGGGCTGGACTGAACAGGCTGCGCCGGAACAGGTCAACCGTGCAATGATCTTTCTGTTATTGCTGATCCCGGTCATCGCCGTCGGACTGATCACCGGCCCGCAAACTGCCACACTGGCCGAATTATTCCCGGCACGCACGCGCTATACAGCGGTGGCATTGCCGCATAACCTCAGCGCAGGCTGGATAGGGGGGTTGTCGCCATTCATGATCACGCTACTCAGCGTGAAGGCGGGCAATGCCTTGTCGGGCATGTGGTATCCGGTCGGGCTGCTGACGATGGCTTTCGTGATCGGTTTGATTTTCCTGCCCGAGACACGCAATGTCTCGCTTGAAGGCTGATTCCGGTCAAAAGTGAAATCCCGTAGGGTGCATTCCATGCACCAACAGCAATGGTGCATGGAATGCACCCTACGGAGTTTGCTCCTTTGAAAGGCCATGCATTCGAGCTCTAACGTGAAACTCGCGAAGCGATTCGTTTGCCCTTTCTCCCGCTTGCGGGGGAAAGTTGGATAGGGGGAAACGGGCATGGCGAGTTTCATTGTCGGGGGTGGCAACTTTGCCATGCCCGTTGGATGTTTACAGGCAACAAATCCACATGCGCTTGTGGCACAATCCCATTGATACTTTTACGCTTATTATTGACCTACGATGCGCATACTGATCAGCAATGACGATGGCTATTTCGCGCCAGGACTGGCGTGTCTCGCCGAGCATATAGCCAGGGTCGCAGACATTGTCGTGGTTGCTCCCGAGCGGGATCGCAGCGGCGCGAGCAATTCACTGACTCTGGATCGCCCGCTCAAGCTGAGTCGCGCCACCAATGGTTTCTACTACGTCAACGGCACGCCGACCGATTGCGTGCACCTCGCTGTTACAGGGATGCTGGATCAGCAGCCGGACATGGTGGTTTCCGGCATCAATGCCGGCGCCAACATGGGCGATGACACCGTTTATTCCGGCACGGTGGCGGCGGCAACTGAAGGCTTTCTGCTGGGCATACCCTCGGTTGCGGTTTCGCTGGTGGGCAGGGAATTCGCTCATTACGAGACGGCCGCCAGGGTCGCCGCCGACCTGGTGCAGCGCTTTGCCAGGCAAAAGCACAGTCTTCCCTGGCTGCTCAACGTGAACGTGCCGGATGTCCCTTATGATCAACTGCAAGGTATTTCCGTCACGCGCCTCGGCAAGCGGCACAAGGCAGAGCCGGTGGTGAAGGCCAGCAATCCGCACGGCGAAACCGTCTATTGGGTGGGCGCGGCGGGCAAGGCGCAGGATGCCGGCGAAGGAACCGATTTCCATGCATTGGCGCAACAACGAGTTTCGCTCACTCCGCTGCAAATCGATCTCACCCAGTACAACCAGCTCGACGCGGTGCGCGGCTGGATCGAGCAGTCCCAGGAATGAATACGCGGGTAAACGGCATCGGCATGACCTCGCCACGCACCCGTGCGCGCATGATAGAGCGGCTGCGCGAGCAGGGTATCAGGAACGAGGCAGTACTGGCGGCGATGTTCGACGTGCCGCGCCATCTGTTCGTCGATGAAGCGCTGGCGAGCCGCGCTTATGATGATGTGTCGCTGCCGATCAATTTCAACCAGACCATTTCCCGGCCTTACATCGTGGCGCGCATGGTCGAGGTATTGTGCGCCGCCGGACCGCTCGGCCGCGTGCTGGAGATCGGTACCGGTTGCGGCTACCAGGCGGCGGTGCTGGCCCAGGTGGCGAAAGAGGTCTATACCGTGGAACGCATCAGGCCGCTTTACGAGCGCGCACGGAAACAATTGGGCGAACTGAAGATGCGCAACGTCAGCGTGCGTTATGCCGATGGCAGCGCCGGATTGCCGGAAGTTGCGCCGTTTGACGGTATCGTCATGGCCGCCGCAGCGCCCGAGCTTTCGGCAACCTTGCGGGAGCAACTTGCTCCCGGTGGTAGAATGACACTGCCGGTTGGAACGCAGGAACAGTGGCTGTACCTGGTTGAACGCGACGCGCAGGGATTTCGCGAAACCAAATTGGAACCCGTGAAATTTGTACCACTTCTGATGGGGAAGGCTTGATCCTAGAAACCTTAGTTGACCGCTTATTGGAATGCATAGTGCAATGACTAAAATTGTTTTTGTGTTGTTTTGCCGTTTCACCGATTGTGTGAGCGCGCTACGGGGCGGATTGCACGGTTCTGGCGGCGCATGGCGGCGTTGCAACTCCTTGGAATGGAATAACCATTCCGCGTCGTTGCGCCTTGCACTGCGCCTTCGACACGTTACTGGCGAAGCCAGCCGTTTGCGGGAGAAGGCGCCATGCGGCCACTCCCGCACCCGTCGGCTTCGCCGCACCGTGTTGTGGCCGCACCCCCATAACCGCACACTCCACCCCGTCCAACTGAGGTTTCTAGGATGAACCAAGGCAGGATTTGTGCGCTGTTGCTGATTGCGGCTGTGCTGGTTGGCTGCTCTTCGAGCGGGCATCGCGCGCCTATCGTCGAGCGAGGCGCGGCTGCCAGGAAGGGCGTTGTTGCAGTCGAACAGGCACAAAAAAAACCCACGCGTGAAAAAGACTGGCGGCCTGAGGTGCATGTCGTGCAGAAGGGCGATACGTTGTACAGCATCGCTTTCAATTACGGATTTGATTATCACGAACTGGCCGAACTGAATGCCATCAAGGACCCCAGAGTAATCTCCATAGGGCAGGAGATCCGCCTGTTTCCAGGCAGGCAGAATGCTTCTTCTTCTGCCGCTGCCGAAACCAGGACGTCTGAGCCGCCTATTAAGGACCAGCCCAAGCTTGTGAAATATCCGTACAGCGAAGCGGCAATGGCACAGATCGGTAAGGTTCAGGAGGCGCCCAAACCCCGTCCCGCAGCGATTGCCAAGGTGGAAACCAAACCCAGGCCTGTTGTCACAACTCCTGTTGTTTCATCGGACGATTCCGATGACAGCGAGGAAGCTGAGCTGGACTGGAGCATGCCAGCCGAGGGTAAATTGATCGGCAGTTTTTCCGAGTCGGCCAATCGCAAGGGCATCGATATTGCCGGCAAACTCGGACAACCGGTCGTCGCCAGTGCGCCCGGCAAGGTGGTGTACAGCGGCAGCGGATTGCGCGGCTACGGCAAGCTGGTCATTATCAAACATAACAAGACTTATCTCAGCGCCTACGCGCACAACGACCAGGTGCTGGTGAAGGAAGGGCAGAGCGTCAACCGCGGGCAAAAGATCGCCACTATGGGCAACACCGATGCCGACCAGGTCAAGCTTCACTTTGAGGTGCGCCGCTTCGGCAAGCCGGTGGATCCGGCGAAATACCTGCCATCCGGCAAATCCTGAGTGGTGCTTGGGTTATGCCCGAAACAGACAACATTCTCAGCGTGACGAATCACGACCGCGGCAGCGCGGCACTGCGATATGTCTATCCGGTGATATCTCGCCGTGCCGGCAGCGTATCGGTCGGCATCAACCTCAATCCCAACAATGCCTGCAACTGGCGTTGCATTTACTGCCAGGTTCCGGATTTGACGCGCGGCACTGCGCCTCCAGTCGATCTTGCCGTTCTGGAAAACGAGCTGCGCGGTTTTCTCAACGAACTGCTGCACGGCGATTTCATGAAGCACCGTGTTCCGGAAGGTTTGCAGCGCATCAACGACATCGCGCTGTCCGGCAATGGCGAACCGACCAGCAGCGCCGAGTTTGCGCAAGTCATCGAACTCATCGCCCGGGTGAGGGGTGAAGTGGCGTTGCCGGAAACTGTAAAAACCGTGCTGATCACCAACGGCAGTCTGCTGTATCGCAGCGAAGTGCAGCAGGGCCTGCGCGCCATGGCGAAGCTCAACGGCGAAGTGTGGTTCAAGCTGGATCGCGCCAGCGAAGCAGGGATGCAGCTCATCAACAACACCAGCACCGGCATGGGCAAGGTGCGCGACAATCTTGTCGCCGCCATCGCATTGTGCCCGACCTGGCTGCAAACCTGCTGGTTCGCGCTGGACGGCAAGCCTCCGTCGCGCCAGGACGAAGACGACTACCTGGAGTTTGTTTCAGCATTGCTGCGCGACGGGCACAAACCGCAAGGCGTGCTGCTCTACGGACTGGCGCGCCCTTCGATGCAGGCGGAAGCGCCGCGCCTGTCTGCGCTGCCCGAAGAGCACCTGCAAGCCTTCGCCGGGCGTATCGGCAAGCTTGGCTTGCCGATCAAGGTGAGCGTCTGATTTCAATATCCCTGAATGAACATTGACGGGTCATTTTCCTCTCTTGCTTGCGGGAGCAGAGAGTGACGAAGCAAGCAGAGCCGTCCTTTCTCAATAGCTCATTTCCACGTATCCCTGAATGCTAAACAAACTTAATCCTGTACAACGCGAAGCGGTGACCTACCTCGACGGCCCTTTGCTGGTGCTGGCCGGGGCGGGCAGCGGCAAGACGCGCGTCATCACCCACAAGATCGCCTATCTGATCGACCAGTGCGGCTATGCGGCACGCAACATCGCCGCGATCACTTTTACCAACAAGGCCGCAAACGAGATGCGCGAGCGCGTCGGCACCCTGGCGCAGGGTTCCAATACGAAGGGCCTGGTGGTGAGCACCTTCCATTCGCTGGGGATGAACATCCTGCGCGCCGAAGCAGTGCTGCTGGGCTACAAGCCGCAGTTCTCGATATTCGATTCCAGCGACACCTGGAAGATCATCGGCGAGCTGACCAACTCCGGCGACAAGCAGGAAATCCGCGATATCCAGACGCAAATCTCGAACTGGAAATCGGCTTTCGTTTCACCTGAACAGGCTGCACAAATCGCCGATAAAGATGAGACAAAGGTCCAGGCCCGCATCTATTCTCGTTATCAGGAGACGCTGCGCGCCTACCAGGCGGTGGACTTCGACGATTTGATCCATCTGCCGGTGGTGCTGTTCAACGAGCATCCCGAAGCCTTGCTGCGCTGGCAACAGCGGCTGCGCTACCTGCTGGTCGACGAATACCAGGACACCAACGATTGCCAGTACCAGATGATCAAGCTGCTGGCGGGCAGCCGCGCCGCGGTCACGGTGGTGGGCGATGATGACCAGTCGATCTATGCCTGGCGCGGCGCGAGCATCGAGAACCTGCACAACCTGCGCAAGGACTATCCCAATTTGCATGTCGTCAAACTGGAACAGAACTACCGTTCCTCGCAGCGCATCCTCAAGGTGGCAAACCACCTGATCAACCACAACACCAAGGTGTTCGAGAAAAAGCTGTGGAGCGACCACGGCATCGGCGATCCGATCCGCATCTACGCGGCGCGCGATGACGAGCACGAAGCCGAAAGCGTGGTGATGAAACTGATATCGCACAAGTTTGAGCATCGCACGCGCTTTGCCGACTATGCGATCCTGTATCGCAGCAATCACCTGTCGCGCGCCTTCGAGGAACAGTTGCGCACCCAGCGCGTGCCTTATACCGTCAGCGGCGGCACCTCGTTTTTCGACCGCGCCGAGATCAAGGACATTACCGCCTACCTGAGGCTGATCGCCAACCCGGATGATGATCCGGCCTTCATCCGCGCGATCACCACGCCGAAACGCGGCATCGGCAACACGACACTGGAGAAGCTCGGCAGCTATGCCGGATCGCGCCACATCAGCCTGTTCGAGGCGGCTTTCGAAGCGCATGTCCAGCAGGAATTGCCGCCGCGCCAATATGAAGAGCTGATGACTTTCTGCAACTTCATCAACCGCATCCAGGATCGCGCCGACAAAGACCCTTGCGGCGAATTGCTCGACGAACTGCTGCGCGCGATCAATTACGAAACCTGGCTGTACGATTCGCACGAGCCGCGCCAGGCAGACACCAAATGGGAGAACGTGCAGGAGTTCATCGCGTGGCTCAAGCGCAAGTCCGAGGCGGATGAAAAGTCATTGATCGCGATGGTGCAGACCATCGCGCTGATCAACATGCTCGAAGGCAAAGACCAGGAACCGGATGCCGTCTCGCTGTCCACGCTGCACGCCGCCAAGGGCCTGGAATTCCCGCATGTGTTCATCATCGCAGCGGAAGAAGACATCCTGCCGTTCCGCGACAGCGACGAAAAACAGATCGAAGAAGAGCGCCGCCTGATGTACGTCGGCATCACCCGTGCCGAGCGCAGCCTGCAGATCAGTTACTGCAACCGCCGCAAGCGCGGCAAGGACTGGATGGCCTGCGAACCGAGCCGCTTCCTGGAAGAAATGCCGGAGGATGAATTAGTCTATGCGGGAAGCCACGCGGATGCCGCGCCCACCGTCACCAAAGGCGAGGGCATGGATAAGCTGGCGAAGTTGAAGGCGATGCTGAACAGGCCGGTGACGGAATGAGAGCTCATCAGAATTGATGCTGTCCTTTTACTCAGCAGTCAGAAATTAAAGCTACAAAAAATTGTAGTTCATGTGTAGGAGCCCGATTTATCGGGCGATAGCCAATCTTAAAATCGCCCTTCATAGGCAACAGACTTAAATTACCCCCGGCAGAGCCGGGGGCTTATTGGGTGAGCGCCTCAAAGGCGCCAATAAAACCGTGAGCCGCCTGAAGGCGGCTGAATTTCCACCCCTTCACCCTTGCAGGGGGAAGGTTGGGATGGGGGTAGAAATCTTGATTGTGCTCATGCCTCGCTTCTACCTCCACCCTAACCCTCCCCCTGCAAGGGGGAGAGCTTGCGAGGGGGCAGGATGATGGTGCTGAATTTGGATGTTGCCCTTTATGACCGCCGGAACGGTCAAACCTGACAGAGTCCCCTGGCATAACCACTGACTTACCCGGCGTAGTTTGCCGCGTTGGTCAGATGGCCAGTCGTTTCATCAGAGCCGGGGGGTTATTTCACGGAAATACCCAGGTAACGCCCGGCTGTTTACCCCTTCGTTTCAGCGCTTGTCGACAATGCCACCTTCAGCGCGTCATCTACATATTCCAGCCACACGAACTCGATCTTCTCCCGCGCCTCGGCGGGAATGTCTTCCATATCCCTGCGGTTGCGGGCGGGCAGCATCACGGTCTTGATGCCGGCTCGTAGCGCCGCGAGCACTTTTTCTTTCACGCCTCCGATCGGCAGCACCAGGCCGCGCAGGCTGATCTCGCCGGTCATTGCCACATCGCTGCGCACCGGGCGCTGCGTGAGCAGCGAGGCGAGCGCCGTGAACATCGCGACACCGGCACTCGGGCCGTCCTTGGGCGTTGCGCCCGCAGGCACGTGGATGTGAATGTCGGATTTATCGAACATCCCGGCATCGATTCCCAGTTCCGCTGCACGCCCTTTCACCAGTGACAGGGCTGCCTGCACGCTTTCCTTCATCACATCGCCGAGCTGGCCGGTGACAATGAGCTTGCCGTTGCCGGGCATGCGCGCCGCTTCGATGAAGAGGATGTCGCCACCCACCGGCGTCCACGCCAGCCCGGTAGCAACGCCGGGAACGGCAGTACGCATGGCGATCTCCGCCTCGAACTTCTGGGCGCCGAGAATGGCGGGCAGGTCGGCCGCGTCGATGGTGATGTGTTCCACTCCGCCTGCGGCGATGCGCAGCGCGACATGGCGGCATACCGAGCCGATCTCGCGCTCGAGGTTGCGCACGCCGGCTTCGCGCGTGTAGTCCTCGATGATGCCGGTCAGTGCGGCTTCGGTGATCTCGCACTGCGCCGGCAGCAGGCCATTACGCGACAGCTGGCGGTCGAGCAGGTAGCGATGCGCGATTTGCAGCTTCTCCTGCGCGGTGTAGCCGGGCAACTGGATGATTTCCATGCGGTCGCGCAGCGGGCCGGGGATGGTGTCGAGCACGTTGGCGGTGCACACGAACAGTACCGACGACAGGTCGTAGGGCACCGCGAGGTAGTTGTCGCGGAAGGTGCTGTTCTGCTCGGGGTCGAGCACTTCGAGCAGCGCCGATGACGGGTCGCCGTGAAAGCCGCCGGCGCCGAGTTTGTCCACTTCGTCCAGCATCATCACCACGTTGCGCGTGCCGGCCTTTTTCAGTCCCTGGATGATGTTGCCCGGCAGCGCCCCGATGTAAGTGCGGCGGTGGCCGCGAATCTCCGCCTCGTCATGCACGCCGCCCAGACTCACGCGCACGAACTCGCGCCCGGTGGCACGCGCGATGCTCTGGCCGAGCGAGGTCTTGCCCACGCCGGGCGGGCCGGCGAAACAGAGGATCGGCGCCTTGCCGTGCGGGTTGAGCTTGCGCACGGCGAGGTATTCGAGGATGCGCTTCTTGATCTTCTCCAACCCGTGATGGTCCTCGTCGAGAATTCGACGCGCCTCATTGATGTCGATCGCCGGTGCGTCGGGCGCCTTCCACGGCAATTCGGTGAGCCAGTCGAGATAGGTGCGCACCATCGCGTATTCGCCGGCCGCTTCGGACATGCGCTGCAGGCGCTTGAGTTCCTTCAGCGCCTGTTTCTCGACTTCTTCGGGCATGCCGGCATCGGCGATGGCCTTGGCGACTTCCTCCAGCTCGGCGGCGCCTTCATCGCCTTCGCCAAGTTCCTTCTGGATGGTGCGCAGCTGTTCGCGCAGCAGGTGTTCGCGGCCCTTCTCGCCGATCGACTGCTTGGTGCGCTGGTCGATCTCCTGCGAGATGCGCAGCACCTCGGCACGGCGCGACAGGATTTCGAGCAGGCGGTCGAGCCGGGTGCGCAGATCGAAGGTTTCCAGCAGCGACTGCTTCTCTTCGATGGTGGCGTCCATCAGCATCGAAATGATGTCCGCCAATCGCGTTGGCGAGTCAAGGGACTCCAGGCTTTTGATGATTTCCTGCGGTATTTCCTGCGGCAGCATCTGGAGTATTTCGATGGCGCGCTGCTTCAAGGTCAGCGCCCGCGCTTCAATCTCCTTGGTGTCCTGAGGGGTGTCCTCGATGCGCTGCACGCGCGCGACGAGGAAGTCATAGCCGTCGAGGAATTGCAGCACGCGGAAACGCTCCTCGCCCTGGCAGACGACATGGTGCGCTCCGTCGGGAGCCGTAACATAACGCAGCACGTTGGCGGTGGTGCCGACCCAATGCAGGTCGTCGGGGCCCGGCTCATCGACCTCGCCCTGGCGCTGCAGCAGCACACCGATCTGGCGCTGGTTGCGGGCCGCGAACTGGGCGGCGGCGAGCGAGCGGGTGCGGCCGATGGTGATCGGAATCAAGGCGCCGGGGAACAGCACCATGTTGCGCACCGGCAGGATGATCAGCGCATCTTCGGGTAGCGGCTTCGCGGTACGCGTTGCTGCCTCGGGCGCCGAACTGTACGCAGATTCACCCTGCGCAGAGAATGGTGGTGTATTGCCCTCTGCTTGTGCGGGGATGCGGGTATCCTCATTTTCGGTCATCGCGTTCATCTCATCTTCCTTATGGTCAGTACCAGACAGCCATCGCTCCATTGTTGCGAGTCCAGTTCAAGCCGAATCTGCGGCAGCACAAGGCGCCGCTCGAAGTAGCCGTGGGGAATCTCCAGCCGCTCAATCGAGCAGTGGCGATCCTGCAGCGATACCCGACGCATGGCGCGGATCAGCAATGTGCGCCCGTCGATCTTCGCCTCGGCATTGCCGGGTGACACACCGGGCAACGCGACGACGACCACAAACTCGCGCTCGTCCTCGAACACGTCCACAGGTGGCTGCCACGCCACGCGCGCCCCACGCGGATAGTCGAGGCGGAAAAACTGCCGCTGCAGTCGCTCGGCCTGATTCAGTAACTGGCAAGCTTCAGCCCACATCCAGTTGATCGGGTCACGTGACGGCATAAAAGACCTCCGTACAAATTGGTTTGGAAAATTGATCCGGCATGTGAGACGAAATGGGGACGGTTTTATCAATTTCCAGTGGCAGCAGTTCAGTGAGATTGCGGTAGCTCACGGGCACTCCCAAAGCCGATCTTTACCCAATCAAACGACTTGCCTTGCGGTAGCTTATAAGCTACATTATTTTCATGATCGAAGCATTCCGATACCAGACCGAAGAGGGTAAGGAGCCATTGACCGAGTGGCTCCAGTCCCTGCGGGATAAGCAGGGGCAAGCCAAGATTCGTGTTCGCCTCAAACGCCTGGAAGCAGGAAATTTCGGTGACTGCGACCCTGTAGGCGATGGAGTGCTGGAATTGAGAGAACACCTTGGAGCGGGTTATCGAGTGTACTTTGGCCGTCATGTCCAGACGGTCGTGATTTTGCCGTGCGGCGGCTCCAAGAAATCGCAAGCGACAGACATCAGGACCGCCAGGGAATATTGGCAAGATTGGAAAAGGAGACAAACATGAGCAAAAAAATAAAAGCAGCGGTATCTCACCATGAACGCGAAGTGGCCGAACTGCGCGCGGATCATGAGCTGGCAGTCGAATATCTGAAAGCCGCCATGGAAACGCTCGACGACCCGAATGATCGTGCAGCAGGACTACTCGCACTGCGCACCGTTGCGGAAGCGTATGGCGGCCTTGGGGCAGTTGCGGCAGAAGCCGGAATCA
>Ga0209343_10000442_pt1 | contig 58214 bp, 55 predicted proteins | sample RifCSPlowO2_02_FD_184026 | JGI IMG/M metagenome (GOLD analysis project Ga0209343, IMG submission 184026) | Groundwater microbial communities from Rifle, Colorado - Rifle CSP2_plank lowO2_0.2 (SPAdes) (version 2) | ecosystem: Environmental > Aquatic > Deep subsurface > Groundwater | place...
CTGCTTATTTACGATGGATGCTAAGCGGCATGGAAAATCTTGATGAAGATATGAGATACTCTATAAACAGTGTTTTAGGAAGTTAGTAAATAATTTAAAACACTATTTTTTGTCAAAGATATTCTCAAACTCTGGATTTGATTTACTTTGACAACCTTGGCGTTGCAACTCAATTTTTTCTAACTCTTCGTTTAACTCTTTTTTCTTTTTTTCATCAACAATAATATTTGGAACCATAAGAGTATCTGCCCCATATTTAGTGCTAAAACCAAACATCTTTTTTCCGGTAATAGTTTCAATAGCATTTATAGTATCTATAGCATTACTTCCATCACAGTGAAATACCGCTCCTCCATTAATACATTGACACTTTTTTTCCATACTATATGACCCAATACTATCTTTGTGTGCAAATATAGGAATAGACTTTGATATATCACCACTAACCTCAACTCCTGATTTATATGCAGAGTAAATTACAGCTTCTATCTTAACATTTTGTGGATTTTGTATAATCCATTCTACAGAATCATATGAATTTAAAACAAGAACTATAGGTTTAGAGTGCTTTGCAATTTTAAGGGTAATAGATTGGTCTTTTTTACTGCTCTCATAAGCTCCAACAAAAACAACTTCACTATTTTTAGAAGTATGTTCGTTTAGCTCTTTTTTTATTTCATTACTTGTAAATACTTTCTCTTTGTTTTTAATACTAACCTTAAAACTAACGGTATGCCAATTATTTACATATTCAACTTCTATCTTATGTTTTCCCTTTGTAAATGTGTAAGGGATTTGTTCGTTAGTGCCGCCCTCGTATATAATCATGTCATCTATTATAATCCGCGTTTTAGCCCAGCTTTGAGAAATACTAATCTGCATCTGTTCTTCTTTTTCATAAGTAAAGTTACCGACCCAGTAGCCACCAAAATCTTTTGAATCGATATTGTGGAATTGATTAGAATTATAGTTCATACTGATTTTTTTTACCTCTTCACTTGAGATAACTTCTTTAGGATTATTTGTATTTATATAAAAAGCTTTAAACATATTTGTTGGAATAATATTCTTTTGATTTAAATACTCTCCCCAAGTAGTTTTTGCTTTTATAGGAAGGTCTCGTCTTGGCTGTCTATTTGATACATTAAATTCTGTATTTTTAGGCATTGGGCGCAATTTTTGATATATGGCATAAGCTTTATCATCTAGCACATATTCAATTTCTATAGCTTGTAAATAGTTTTGAAGATTTACTTCTTTATTTATATTTCCTCGTGAGTAGCCATTTATTGCCATATGACCATCTTTTGATGTCATAACAATACTTTGAATGCCGTTACTTGGGTTTTTCCATAAAATAACATTATCAGACTCAAAGCTAGGTTTTGATTTGATGATTTTTTTATTTTTCTCACTTATCCATAAACCCAAAGGTTCATTATTTGCTCTAATTTTACTAAAAGAGTCAGCTTCTAAAGCTAGATTTCCTTTTAACTCAAAAAGAGAAGAACCGTATATAAAAATTTTTTTAACCCGCCCTTCTTTGTTATACAGTATATCCAATCCGTTTCTAAGAGTACAGTACTCTCCATCCTTGTAATTTTTACATTGATTTTCCATTCCTGTGCCATACTTTGCTTCTATAAACTCTCTATTTTCATTTATATAAGAGTTAATATCAAAAATTTCATGATTTTTCAGATGTTGATCAAGACTATTAATATCGGTTTGCTTATTAACTCTATCTTTATATGCCGATATCCTTGTCAATTCGTTATAGCATATAACATTGCCATCTGTTTTTCTCAACAAAGTCTCATTAGGTTGGAGAATTGTTGTAAAAGAGTCTTCCTTTTGTACTTGAACTCTCTGGTCAATTCCGTGAATTATTTCTTGTTCATACTTTGCTGGATAAGAGACAACACATAACATTTGTTTATCCGTGTCATTTATGATTTCATCTTCTGAAAAAAGTAAAGTGTTAAAAATAAGAGTGAAAAAGAGTAAAAATTTCATATATTAAGACCTTGCGTAAGTTCTAATAATTTTATTGAAACTTTACTTAAAAAGAACAGTTAGTATTAAAGAATATTATCATTATTTCATCAAACTAAATAGTATAAATAGTATAAATGCCGCAACTCCGCTAATTAACGCATAAGGCAGCTGAGTATTTACATGCTCGATAAGCTCACAATCACTAGCCATGGCAGATATGATAGTCGTATCTGAAATCGGCGAGCAGTGATCCCCAAATACACCGCCCGATATAACAGCTCCAATACAAAGAGCAATATTTGCATCCATTGCAACAGCCATCGGAACGGCAACCGGAATCATTATGCTAAAAGTCCCCCAGCTCGTCCCCGTAGAGAAAGATATAATAGCACCTAGTAAAAATATAACCCCTGCCAAAAGGTAGATACTCATATTTTCATTTACCAATGAGGCTAAATATTGCCCTGTTTTAAGGGTTGTAATAACTTCGCCTATGGCAAAAGCAAAAAGAAGTATTACCGCTATCGGAAAAAGTTTTAAAGCTCCATCAAAAGAGATTTTACCCCATACTTTAAAACTCATATTTTTTGTTCCGACATAGTAAAAAAGCATAAAAACAAGCGTCGAGAGCATTGTATAAAAGATAGAACTTGAACCGCTCCCTTTTAACATATCGCCGCCGCCTGTAATATACATAAATAGAAAAACAAGAGCTATCATCAAGAGTATCGGCAATACCATATAAAACATATTTGCATGTTTTATGTCGCCGTGCGATTTCTCAACAATGGCAGGTTTTGCATTTTTCATCGCGCCTATGTCAATGTTAAACCAGATGGCTGCGAAAGTAACAACAAGAGCTATGATGGCATAAAAATTGTACAAAACTGCGTCTAACAACAGGGTTAATGGGTTTACATCTATACTGTTTAGCGCTACTTGGGTTGTTATAAGCCCTAGCAAAAGCGCACCCCATCCGTTTAAAACAATAAGTGAACTGATGGGTGCGGATGTTGAGTCGCATACAAAAGCGAGTTTTGCACTTGGAATTTTATATTTTTTACAAAAAGGTCGCCCAACTGCGCCGGCTATCAAAGAAGTTATGGACGACTCTACAAATATGACAACACCTATAATATAGCTTAAAACCAACGCCGAGCGGGGTGAAGATACAAGCCCTGCCCTGTTTTGCATAAAATCAACAAAGCCCTCAATCCCGCCCGATTTTTCTATAAGCTCCATAATGCTTCCGACCAATATCGCAAAAGCCAAAGTTTTTAATATCCAAGATTCACTGAGCATAGAGAAAAATAGTTCAAAAGTTGCTATAAAAGATGAAGCTAAAGAGAAGTTGTTTAAAATCAAAACGCCAAGAACTATACCGCTAAAAAGCGACAAAAGCACATTCCGAGTATAGAGTGCCAGAGCAATAGCCAGTAGCGAAGGTGGAAGTGAGAGTGCTGATAGTTCTATGCTAAACCCATCAAAATTCAATAGATAATAAAACTAAACCTGCTCTGCCAAAAATCTCTTTATATGGCTCACACTCTTTTTGCTTAATCTCTTTAAAACCAAGCTTTTTATAATAAAGCAATGTCTCAAGCGAGCCTATTTCAACTATTGTCTGTGCTATACGATACCCTTTTAATCTTGCGTTTAGGAGGCTTTTGTGCATAAGCGCTTTTAGAATTCCAACATCCATAAAACCCTCCAGTTCTTCCATATAGTCAAAAACAAGCGTCCTGCTATTTAACGCAAACCCGCAAATTTCCATAAGTCCAAAGTATTCACTCTCTTCACCATTTACGCCAATCTCACTAAGAGATGCTAAAAAAACCTCTTTTGTTACAATTCTAGGCTCATAGCTGGCAAGTGAACCAACACTTTTACCATCAATCTCTGCAATTAAAAAATTACTAAAATGGCAATTTGACTTTGCTGTTGTATTTGTTAATTTTTCTAGATTTTTCAAAATCTCTTCATCACCGGTAGTTTTAAAAATTAAATCGTATATACCGATTTTTTTGTCAGCTCTAGTGCTCTGTAAAATCATTTGTGCTAAAAACGGCGCGTCCGCACTAGTCGCTTTTCTTATATTAATACTCATAAACCCTTTTCCATCTCTAATAAATTAATCTGTTTCATACTTTAGTAATAGTAACATACTTTATGGTAAAAAGTTTCTTAATTATTACAATTTGTCAAATGTTTCTCTGGGCTAATGAACAGATAGTTTTGGTTGTTAGCGATGATTTCAGCTCCAAAAAAGCAGTGCTTAGTTGTTTTGAAGATAACAAAAGAGTTTTTGACTCATTTGAAGTAAACATTGGTGAAAATGGACTTGGTTTTGGTTTAGGCAAAATTGAACTTGCACAGAGTGAAACAGAGCCTATAAAACAAGAAGGCGACAAAAAAGCACCGATAGGTATATTTACTCTTGATGCAATATTTGGTTATGAAAAAGATTTAAAAATAGAGATGCCTTATCTGTATGCCAATGAAAATCTTATCTGCGTAGATGATTCCGACTCACCTTTTTACAATCAAATAATTGAGATGCCATCAGAAAAACCAAATAGTTTTGAGAATATGAGAAGAGATGACGCCCAATATGAGCTGGGCGTAGTTGTAGGACATAATAAAAATCAAATTAAACAAAGAGGCTCGTGTATATTTTTACATGTGGAAAAATCAGAAGATACCCCTACCGCAGGATGTACGGCTATGAGGCTTGAGGATATTAAAAAGATAATCTATTGGCTGGATAAAAACAAAAATCCGATTTTGATACAAGTTACAAAGTCGCAGCTTAATGAAATCGCAAAGCTTTATCCAAAACTCGGGATACAAGAGTAGAAACTACTCCTGCTCTTTGCTCATATAATCTTTTGCAGTAATTCCCATTAGAGAGAGCCCCGTTTTAAGGGATAATGCAACCAACATCAAAAGTTTTAAAAGTTTTGCTTCATCCTCTGTCCCGATAATTCTACAATCATAATAGAACTTATGCAGAGAGCCTGCAAGTGATTTCAAATACTCCGGAAGCTTTTGAACCTGTCTTGTTGAAAATGCATCATCGACTATTTCAGGCAACAAAAGTGCGTCAAACATCAAAATATCTGCGTTTTCGTCTAAGTTTTTTAGCGTTGCCGACATAATCTCATCTTCACTCAAATCACTCTTTGAAATGATGGTTTTAATTCTGGCATGTGCATACTGGATGTAAAAAATCGGGTTTGAACTATCCTGCTTTTTAAATTCAGCCAAGTCAAACTCAAGTGCAGTATCACTCTTTTTTGAAGCAAAAATAAATCTAAGGGCATCAGCACCAATCTCTTCAACAATGTCGCTCATAAGTATTACATTGCCCGCTCGTTTGCTCATTTTATACGGTTCGCCGTCTTTTAAAAGACTTACCATTTGAGAGAGTAAAACTTCAAGCTTAGAGCTGCTATAACCTAAAAACTCTACCGCAGCTTTTACCCTAGCGATGTATCCGTGATGATCTGCACCCCAGATGTTTATGTATTGGTTATACCCTCGTTCAAATTTTTGGTTGTGATAGACTATATCGCCGGCTAAATAAGTCGGGCGTCCATCTTCGCGAACAACAACCCTATCCGCGTCATCGCCTTTTAGGGATGATGCTATAAACAGTTTTTCTTCCTTTTTATAGATCCCATCGCCCATTTTTGCCATAACTCTGTCCCAATCGTCATAGAGAGATGACTCATAAACAAAAGTATCAAAGAAAATATTTGTGTCTGCCAAATCTTTTTTGATAATCTCCATAACACCGTCTTTAGCCCAGAGTGCAAGCTCTTTTTGGCGGGATTCATCACTTAAAATCTCTATGCCAAACTTCTCTACGGCTTTTTGCGCCAAAGGTTCGAGATATTCGCCACGATAGTAACTCTGTGGATACTCAACACTCTCTTTGAGTATATTTTCACGCCCGTAAAGCTGCAAAGAGAGACCAAGCAAATCTATCTGATTTCCGGCATCATTTACATAATACTCAGCCGTTATATCGTAACCCAAATGTTTTGCAAGTCTATATAAAGTATCCCCGTAAACAGCGCCTCGAGCATGTCCGATATGCAGCGGTCCCGTTGGATTTGCACTGACAAATTCTAAAAGAATTTTTTCTTTTTTCTCCTGTTTTGCAAACTCATTTTGATTTTCCAATGCCCAAGTTGCATACTCATTTAAAAAATTTTCACTTAGTTTAAAATTTAGATAGCCTTTTACGGGATCTACACTGCTAAATATATCAGATTCATTAAATGAAGAGGCAAGCTCATCGGCAATTTTCATAGGAGACTCTTTGAGCTCTTTTGCCAAAGAGAAAGCAATTGGGGTTGCAAAGTGGCCAAAAGAGCGATCTCTTGGCTTTTCTAAAACAACTTCACGACCAAACTTTTCGCGCAAAAGCGCCGATACTCGTTGTTTCAAATGTTATGCTTGTTGTGTAGTTTTTGGAGATTCTTTAGAAGCTATGTCTTTATCAGCTTCTACTTTTTTAGGAGCATCTGTTTGAGCAGTTTTTACATCTGAGGCTTCTGCGTCATCATTCTTCATCTCTTTTTTAAAGTTTTTAATACCTTGTCCTAAGCCCTTAGCTAAATCAGGTATTTTTTTCGCACCAAACAATAAAACAATAATTCCAAAAATTAATATTAACTCCATCCCGCTAGGCATACTCATTATCTTGTTCCTCTTTTTTTTTAAATTAAAGTCAGAAATTATAGCTAAATTAGCTGTAACTTCTCTTATGATAACTATTTTATTATCTTATTGCTATATATCTTCCCAGCTTATGACAAAATCATTTATTTCATTGCCCGGGATTTTAACTCTTGCTGCATTCGCAATAATTTTAAGCACGATTGCAGCTTCATCAAGATTATCGTTTACAATAAGAAAATCATATTCACTGATTCTTTGAATCTCTCTTTTTGCCATATCCACGCGGCGTTCAATCACCTCTTGCGTGTCTGTTGAACGGAGTTCCAATCTTCTTTTGAGCTCCGAGAGGGTAGGCGGAGAGATAAATACCGAAGTGGTAATATCGCCGAGTCTATTTACGATAGTGGCATTTCCCTGCACATCTATATCAAATATAACTAATTTACCCGCCTTTAGTGCCTCTTTTACCGGCTTTATTGCTGTTCCGTAATAGTTGCCATGGACAACGGCATACTCTAAGAAAAGCTCCTCTTCCACATCTTTTTTGAACTCATCCTCATCTACAAAATGGTAATGGACACCGTCTATCTCACCATCCCTAATAGGACGGGTTGTGGTTGAAATAGAGAAGTAACACTCGCCGATATCATTGATTATTTTATTTAGCAAAGAGCTTTTTCCGGCTCCGCTAGGACCTGAAAGAACTAAAATTGCTCCACTTTTATGATTCACTATTTGTCACCGAGAGTTATATTTATACTTATTTTCATACCTTTTAATGAAGCGACAACATCCTCGCTTGATAAAGCTTTTAGCAATTTCTTAAGCGCTTCAACACCTTTATCGCCATCTTTATCTATGCTATCTTCATCGATTGATAAATCCTCTTCAAACTCTTCAACTTTTCGAGAATCCTCATCAAGAGTTTCATCAAACTCTTCCTCGTTTACCTCTTCGCCGATTGCAAGTTTTAAATCTCTGCTGCTCAAAGAATCAATGTTAAATAAAAGGTCTTGATCTACTTCTGTTTGTAAATCTTCATCGCTTAAGGCTTGTACTGCACTCTCGATTTGAGATTCAAGATCTTCAAACTCTTCTGCTGCTTCTTGCGGCTCTAAATCTTCTTCAAGCTCTTTATTTTCTTCAACTTCTTCAACTTCTTCAGCTTCTTCAACTTCTTCAACTTCTTCAAGTTCTAAGTCACTATCATCAAGTTCTAAACCTTCAACTTCTTCTGCTTTTTCAGAAATTACTTCTTCATCTTCTACAAAATCTTCAAGTTCTAAGTCGCTATCATCAAATCCCAAATCTTCTTCCAATTCAGTCTCTTCTAAAAGGTTCTGTACTTCTTGGAGCTCATCTTTATCTAAAACACCATCCATTGCAGTATCGTGCTCTGAATTTTCGAATTCTACATCTTCATCAAGTTTTTCATCCAAATCATCGAGCTCGTCAAGCTCATCTAAGCCGTCAAGTTCGTCTAAATCTAAATCCAGCTCTTCATCAAGTTCTTCTAAGTTATCAAAAGATTCAAATTTGTCATGGGTCTCATCAATCTTCTCAAGTTCAATTGTCTCCGTCATTTTTCCTAAAGATATCAACATATCAACTAAATCAGTAGGCAAAAATGGCTTTTTAAGAGTTTTAGTAAACTCTTCTGCAAAATCAGCCTCTTTAGAGCATATATACAGGGATTTATTAAACTTTATCTTAGAATTTATCTCTTGCATAACACCCTCGCCGTAAAGCGCATCATCAACAATCAATAAATCATAACTCTTAGGCTCTATCGCTTCTACACTATCTGCTATGCTTAACTCATCTGAAGTCTTTTGCGCACTTAAAGTTACTAATTTATTAACTACCGGATTATTGTTTAAAAGTAATATTTTCATTACGCTTTCCCTTGGAGGCTCTTTTGACATTATTGTATCAAAAAAAACTAAAAAAACATCTCTAAAAAATTAAAAGCTTGTAGCATTTGGTCTTTTAAAATCAACATTATTGCGGTAAATGTCGCAATAAGTATGGCAAAAGAAACTATGATTTTTATAGGAAAACCAATGACCAAAAGATTGAACTGAGGCATTGTTTTCATAAGCATTCCAAATATAATATCTGCCAACCACGAGAGTGCCGTAATTGGAAATGCAATCATAAAACCAACCATAAACATGTTTGACATAGCTTTGATTATATAATTAAAAAGATTTTCACTCATTATAAAACCGCCAAGCGGAATATTTTTCAATGAGCCGTCAATAAATAACAACATCCAATGATGCATATCTATTGTGAAAATAACCATTAGAGCCATAAGGGATAAAAACTGAGAGATAATCGGCATTGAAATACCGTTTTGCGGGTCTATTGCGCTAGCCATTGAAAAACCCATCATAAATGATATCTGCCCGCCGGCAAATGTTATAACATTAAATGAAATTTGCAATATTGTTCCTATTGCCAAACCAAAGAAAAGTTCACTCAAAATTGCCAAAACTATGCTTGGAACCGTAATCGGTATTGCTAAAGGAGGCATTGAGGAGTAGAAAACTATTGTAAAAAAGAATGCCATTGAAGCTTTTGTGGTAGCAGGAATACTATTATGAGAAAATATAGGTACAGCCATAAACAGCGCGCCAAATCTGAAAAAAAGAAGAATAAAACCTACTATATAAGTATCGCTAAAGACTTCTACCCAGCCCATTTTTAAATCTCACATAACCTAAACATCACTTTAATACCTTTAACTCTTTGTTTATAAGTTTATAAACTTTGTGACATTTGTAAGCAAGTTCTTCATCGTGAGTTACTAAAATCATACCTGCACTATGTTTAGCAATATATTCAAAAAAGATATCCATAACTTCATTTGCGGTTAATTTGTCTAAATTGCCTGTCGGTTCATCGACAAAAAGCAGACGAGGCTGCTTTGTCAACACTCTTGCGATTGAGACTCTCTGCTGTTGTCCGCCTGAAAGCTCTGTTACTTTTTGATTTACTGCTTCATCAATTTTCAATCTTTTTAAAAGATTTTCGTCAATATCTTGGTTTGAAAGAATTGCGGCAACTTCAAGATTTTCAAGGCAGGTAAAACCTTTAAAAAGATAGTGTGATTGAAAAACAAGCCCAATTTCATCTCTTTTTATCTGTGACAATCTTTTTTTACTCATACCCGATACATCTTCACCAAAAATAGATACAGATCCTTCATCCGGTTTCAAAAGTGTTGATAGGATATTAAGAAGGGTAGATTTTCCGCTTCCGCTTACTCCAATAATTGCAATGGACTCTCCCTCGTTTAAATCAAGAGATACATCGGAGAAGAGTTCATAATCGAAGGTATGTGCTAAATTTTTTGCAGATAATAAATTCATAAGAAGATTATAGCCAATTTAATTACAAAATATCTTTTTGCACCCTCTTCGTGAACGCATATCCAATTTTTTTGCGTAAATTTTCTCAACAAACTTTTTCATTATATACGCAAAATAGCCGCTGAAATAGATGCCAAATATTTTGGATACGGCATAGCCTCTTCCAAGTGCTATCAGCACTCCGCGAGATTTTATTTTGTGTTCTGTCAAAGGCTTGTTTGCTATAAGGCTTGTTATGTTTTTTGCACATATTTCAGCCATTTGCTCTGCCGTGTCAGCAGTAGGAGCTATCACTTTGCCATTATTGTATACGGTTGTGCAATCACCGATGGCAAAAACATCATTGTAATTTTGTACCTGCAAATAGTTATTTGAAACAATATATTCCTTTTCATTTTTATCTAATGCAAGGCTGTAAACCAAGCCATTTGGCTCTATACCGCCAGCATATATCATAAAATCCATTTGTAGTATTTCGCCACCGCTTAGTTTAACGCTGTTGTGTGTTACCTCAGCAACTTTCCTTTGGTTTTTTACAACTATTTCCAGCTCTTTTAACCTTTTTTCTGTTTTCTCTACAAGCTCTTTATCAAGCCCGTAAAGAACATGTTCACCGGCATTTATTAAAACAATATTTAATTTTCTGCATATAAAGTTATTTTTACGATAAAACTCTCTTGAAAATGATGCCATTTGTGCTGCAATTTCAACACCGCTAAGCCCTGCACCTGCAACGATAATGTTCATAGGCGTACAGCTTGCACCGCTCTCTTCAACTCTGTTAAAAAGCGACATCTCAAATTTTTGCTTAAAGTACATGGCACGATGCAGTGCTTTTATACCATGAGCATGTATGCGAAGTCCGACAACATCAGCCATAAATTTTGTGCGGGCTCCAACTGCAATTACAAGATAGGCGTAGTTGTATCTTTGTACAGATGTAATTATTTTTTTGTTTTTAAAATCAATATTATTGACTTCTTGTTTTATAAATGTGACATTGCCATCAAATCCTGAACAAAAAGTAAAAAGATCAACCGTTACTTGTGCAAAATCTTCTTCATTTGCTATTAAATCATAAACATCCGTTTGCATAAAATGGTATGGATTTTTATCAAAAAGTATTATCTCATTTTGAGGATTTTTTGCTAATTTTTCAACTGTTCTAAGACCTGCATATCCTCCGCCTATAACAACGATTTTATTTTTGCTCAATATCGACCCTTAGTTTGCCATCATGTGGTTTATTTGGAAAAATTATATCATTTTTGAATTGGATTAGTGTAAAGAGGTGTAAAATGGAGTGGTTAAGGAAAAATCCTTAACCCATTTGAGCAGCGACTTCTGCAGCGAAATCGTCAACTTTTTTCTCAATTCCTTCACCTACTTCAAGGCGAACGAAATCAATAATTTCAGCTTTACCGCCAGCTTCTTTAGCAGCAGCTTCAACAGCTTGTGCAACTGTTAATTTGTCATTTAAAACATAAGTTTGGTCTAGTAGTGCTAGTTCTTTATCTAAAGTCGTGTTATCATCAATAAAACGAGCTAAAGAGCCAGGAACAATTTTATCCCAGATAGCTTCAGGCTTATTTTGAGATTTTAAAACTTCTTTGATATCAGCTTCAGCCTTAGCTAAAACCTCATCTGTCAATTGACACATCGAGATAAACTGAGGAACATTTTTAAGAGGTTTTTTAAGACGAGATAGCTCTTCGTTCTCTTTTTTTATCGCTTCAATTCTGCCAATAGTCTCTGATGTTACGAAATCCATATCAAAATCTCTAAAAGAGAGAGTTTTTGGTTTCATAGCAGATGCGTGCATTGCAACATTTTTAAGCATCGGTCTAAGTGCGTCAGCAGTTTTTTTACTATCACATTTAGCAGCTACGATAACAGCAATACGGTTGTTTGAATGAATATAACCATTAATTGCAACCGTATCATCACTAGCTTCGATAGTTCTAAAACGGCGAAGTTCTATCTTCTCACCGATTTTTATAACAGCTTCGCTAAAGTATGTTCCAAATGCCGTTGCTTTTACGCTCTCAACATCAGCTGGAGAAGTTGCATAAATCTCTTCCGTTGTTTTTAAAACTAAGTTTTTAAAGCCTTCATTTTGAGCAACGAAATCCGTTTCAGAGTTAATCTCAACTACGGTAGCTTTAGAGAAATCATCAGCAATTTTAAAACCGACAAGACCTTCAGCAGCAACTCTATCAGCTTTTTTAGCTGATTGAGCGATGCCTCTCTCTTTTAACCAAGCAGTTGCTTTTTCCATGTCTGCGTTACATTCAACTAGAGCTTTTTTGCAATCCATCATCGGCGCATCAGTAGCTGTGCGCAAATCTTTTACCATTGCTGCTGTAACTTCCATGATTATACTTCCTCTGTTTCGAAATCTTCTGCCTCAAAAGCGTCAGCATCTTCAGGAGCAATCTCTTCTGCAGATTCTGGTTGAATCTCATCTCTTCCGCCGCTTCTTAATGCTTTACCTTCGTTTATCGCTTCTGTCATTTCACGACAGAAAAGTTGAATAGAACGAATAGCATCATCATTACCTGGAATTGGATAAGTGATTATGTCCGGATCACAGTTTGTGTCAAGTGGAGCAACAACAGGAATACCTAGACAACGAGCTTCTAAAACAGCGATGTGCTCTTTTACCGCATCCATAACAAAAAGCATGTCCGGAAGTTTTTTCATATTACGGATACCGCCGAAATATACTTCTAGTTTCTCTTTTTGACGAGTAAGCATTAGAGCTTCTTTTTTAGTTAGAAGATCCATTTGACCATTTTCTTGCATCTCAGAGATAACATCAAGTTTACGAATAGATTTTTGGATAGTTGGGAAGTTTGTAAGCATACCGCCTAACCATCTATTGTCAACATATGGCATTCCACAAGCTATTGCCGCATCTCTAACCGAAGCACGAGCCTGTTTTTTTGTTCCAACGAAAAGAACTGTTTTACCCTCAGCCGCTGCATCAACAACGATTTGGTATGTGTTACGGAAATAACGAAGAGTTTTTTGTAAATCTATAATATAGATATTTTTACGAACACCAAAGATGTATTTTTTCATTTTTGGATTCCAACGACGAGTTTGGTGTCCGAAGTGTACACCACACTCTAATAGGTCTTTCATAGTTACCATTCAAGGTCCTTTAAGGGCATTTTTCAGCCAGAAATTTGTCAGTTAGCTTTGGTAATATCGGGCAATTATTCACCTATAAAGGGAGTTGCACTGACTTTTGATACATACCTGTTGAATATTTCTTTAACTAAAAACTAAAGAAAATCCGCGAATTATACTAAAAAGATATTTAAATTTTGCTTTTTTACTTTTTATTGTCTTTACTTGGTAACACCATTGAGATGTATTACATTTATTTATACAAAATTATCACAATTTAAAAAAAAATTTATATAATCTTGGTATAGTACTAGTACAATATCATAAAAAAGTGCTCTGCCCGCGGTGCTGCTTTTTTAAAAAAAAGGATTAGAATGAATAGGCCATTACTACTATCTTTAGCCGCTGCTGCGCTTCTTGGAACAAATCTTAATGCACAAACGATGTATGAGCGGTTTGAGGCAATGGAAAAAGAGATGAACAAGCTAAAGCAAGAGATTGCAACACTTAAATCTGCAAAATCGGTAAAACCTGCAAAATCAGCTAAAAAAGTTGAAGAAGATGCTGAAGATGATGAAACAGTTGCTTCAAAAGATAAAGAGAGCGAAGAGGAAGAGGAAGTTGCTTCAAAAGATAAAGGCGAAAAAACTACAACAGTAGCTGCTTCAAGCGATAAAGAAGAGGACGAAGGCGGCGAAGAGATAGCTTCAACCGAAGATAGGCTTTTTGACCTTGAAGAAGCGGTTTCTGAAATTAACAGAAACACATCGGGTTCACGCCTTAAGTTCAATGTTGACTATAGATTTGCAATAGAAAATATGGATTACGAGATGGCTGACGGAAGCAAAGCTAAAAATGATGCTTTCATGACAAACAGACTATGGATAGATATGGGTTATAAAGCTACAAACAACCTAAGCTTTATAGGTCAGCTTGCGTACAATAAAGCTCTTGGTCAGCGCTCTGGAGCAAGTGATCCTTCATCTGCATCACTTGAAGGATTTGACTGGATAGCAAATGAGAATGCCTATGATGATGCAATAAGGGTTCGAACTGCTTACTTTCTGTGGCAAGATACCCAGTTTATGGGTCTTGATATGCCATGGACATTTAGCATCGGTCGTCGCCCGTCTACAAACGGACAACTTGTAAATCTAAGAGATGATGATCACGCATCTTCTCCTTTAGGACATGCAATAAATGTTGAGTTTGACGGTTTAAGCTCTCAATTTACACTAAATAAAAAGTATGGAACATCTGTAAAACTTTGTCTTGGCCGCGGTATGAGCAATGCAGCTCCAAAATTTACAGCTACTCCTTATGCTGATGTATCAACTACAAATTCAAATATTGACATCGCCGGATTAATTTTTACCCCTTATGATGATAAGCGTTACAAACTATCTACTATGTACTACTATGCAGATAATCTAATAGATGCAACAAATCCTATGGACTATACTGCCGGCTTTGATACGGTTGGCGGTATGCATAGCGCAACTGCTTATTTTTCAGCCAAAGGTATCGGCAAAGATTTAGGTGCTTTCTTGGATGATACAACTGTTTTTGCAAGCTTTGCTGTTTCAAAAACTGATCCAAAAGAGGGTAATGCAATGCTTGGCTCTGCCATCGATGAGAGCAAGACCGGTACATCTTTTTGGGTTGGAACACAATTCCCTTCACTTCTCACAGAGGATGGAAAATGGGGTGTCGAGTATAACCACGGAAGCAAATACTGGAGAAGTATGACTTATGGAGAAGATACAAATATCGGCTCAAAACTTGCGGCTCGCGGTGATGCTTATGAAGCTTACTTTACAGAGTACTTAGTTGACGATATTCTTTCTATGCAGCTTCGTTATACATATATAGACTACAAATATAGCGGGAGCAATGGGTTCTTTGGAAACAACACAGGAACGCCTGTGACTATGGATCAAGCTGTTGCTTACGGTATGGGTGGTATGGTTGTAGACAAAGCGCAAGATATCCGTCTTTACATTCGTTACAGATACTAATAAATTTTCCGTTCACCCTGAGCTAGTCGAAGGGTGAGCTCATGGTTCGACAGGCTCACCACGAACGGTTAATTTACATTAAGCCTGCAGAGCTTCTAACTTCTCTTTTACAATTCTTGCGTGCTCTTTTACTTTGACATTTTTCCAGATAGCTTTTATGATACCCTCAGGATTTATAATCAGAGTTGAGCGGACAATTCCCATATACTCTTTACCGTAATTTTTCTTCAACTGCCAAATACCGTAATTTTGCAACATTGAAGTATCTTCATCGCTTAAGAGAGTAATGCTTAAATCTTTTTTATCTATAAAATCACGATGCTTTGAAGTGCTGTCTGCACTCACACCGATAACAATCGCATTTAAGGCACCAAAATCGGGTGCGGCATCGCTAAAGTCGCACGCTTCGGTTGTGCATCCTGGAGTATTGTCTTTTGGGTAGAAGTAGAGAACAATCCACTTCCCCTTTAAATCTCTAAGACATATCTCAACATCGTCTTGATTCGGCAGACAAAATTCTGGGGCTTTAGTATCTATTTCTATCATTAAATATATTCCTTAATTAAAAATTCTCTTTTGTTTTTCCGTTTATCATAGTTGACACTATGCCATGCTCATCTCTTATATCTGCAACCACTACTCCCGCAATATGAAGAGGTATGAATATTAAGAAGTAGTTATAAACCAGTTCGTGAAGCTCTTTTATGCTTTTTACCGTGGCTTCAGCCAAAACCAACTCCTCTTTAAGATACATAGCAAAACCGCTTACAGTCATAAAAATCAGCGCCGCATACAAAATATAGTATGAAGCTTTAACACCTTTTTTATGCAGGTTTAAAGAGGCAAAATCCTCTCTTTTGCTTTTATCAAAAAACATTAAAGCTATTCTGTAAATAACCAAAAAAGCAAGGGCATAACCAAGGAGGAGATGCCACTCCCACATTCCTGCACGGATAGCCTTTGCAATTATTACTGCATCCTCTTTGAAGATATCAACTCCAATTTCAGAGAGTTTTGTCATTATAATCTCTGAATTTGTTCTATAATTCAAAAAACCTTTTCTCAGTAGTACCGTTCCAACAAGTCCTAAAACAACTATCGCATTTAGCCAATGCCAAATTCTAAAACCAACCGTGTATTTCATCTTAAACTCCTATATTTTCAATATACAAACATTAAGAAATATACCCAAATTCCTGTTAATGATGTAAGTATAACTCCACCAAATGTAACTAGTCCTGCTTTTCTATGTTTACCTGATTGCAACTGTTTTTTAACTCTAAAAATAGTTGATCCCCATACGATTAATGCTATAACAGAAACGATTATATGAAAAATCAAAACTATAAAAGCGTAATCATGAGAAACTCCGCTGCCTTGCATAAAGGTGTTAAAACCGCCGCTAACTCTTACTCCATACTCAAAATAGGTAAGCACAATAACCGAAAAAGCAAATATAAATATTTGAAGATATGCATGAACTTTGTAGTGCTTATTTCTGGCAAATGAGATTGCAATAGCTACAAGAAAAGGTAAAAGTGAAACAATCAATGTTACCAAATCCATAAAAAACGGCGCACGAGTGCCAAAAAAACCTGCCCCAAACATATATCCAAAATCACTAGCCATTTACGACCTTAACTACATCTAATATCATATTTTTTGCCGCATCCCTGCTTGACTCTTTTAAAAGAGCCATGCTTTTGCTCTCTAGATTTTGTGTTAAAATTGAAACTAAAATTGATTTTAAATCTTTATCTTCTTGCTCACACCAGCCAAGATTGTTATCAACTATAAATTTGGCATTATAATATTGGTGATCTGCCGCTGCATGCGGAAATGGGATAAACAGCGCAGGCAGACCGTTTGCACAAAGTTCCCATAATGTACTTGCACCTGCACGGCTCACCGCCAAATCTGCTTTTGACATTAGAGTGCTCATCTCTTTTGTAAATGCGTAAAGTTCCACTTCGACATCTAGCGCTTGATACTCTTTTTTTACTCTCTCAAAATCACTCTCGCCAGTCTGATGAATTATCTTTATTCCCAAGTTTTGAAGCTCTTTTGCAACACTCAAAGCCAAATTATTTATGGCTTTTGCACCCTGCGAACCGCCTAAAAAAATGACCGTTTTTATATCGCTTCTCACTCTTGCACTCTTAAAAAATTCATCTTTAACCGGATAACCTTTGATTGGTGAATTTTTATCATAAGCGGATATAAACCTCTTGGCAAATGGTTTTAAAATAGAGTTTAATTTCCCGTCAACCGCATTTTGTTCATGTATAAAAAGAGGTTTAAACAGACTCAGTGTTGCAAAAGATGCAGGAGCTGCGGAGAACCCGCCTACACTGTAAGTTGCCTGAATATTATGCTTTTTAATTATTTTTCTTGAAGCAAAAAAAGCTTTCAACACCAGCCAAAGAGCCTTTAGTTTGCCTATGCCTTTTTTATTTACAACGCCCGTGGTCTCTAAAAAATAGACATGGCTAAATATACTGTGTGATTCAAAATATTTTCTGTCCTGTCCGCTTGTTGAACCTATAAAAATAGCTTCATGCCCTTGCTGTGCAACTGCTTCAGCCAAAGCTTCCGCAATAACCAAATGACCGCCGGTTCCGCCTCCGGTAATACAAATCTTCATCTATCTATCTCCAAATATATACATGTCAATCCATTCTTGCTTTTTTAGATGCCATAAGAACCATACCTATTCCAATGGACGCGGCCAAAATTGTAGACCCTCCATAACTTAAAAACGGAACAGAGATACCTTTAATCGGAGTAATTCCGCTGATTCCATAAGCATTTACCAAAAATGCAAAAGCAAGAAGAAGTCCGATTCCCAAACTAAAAAGATATGTTGTTGAATCATTTGAACGATTTGCAATCTTAAAAATTCTATGAAGCATCATTAAAAATATAACTACTACGGTTAAAACACCGACAAATCCGAACTCTTCAGCAAGTCCCGCTAAAACAAAATCGGTATGAACCTCGCTTAAAAAACCCAATTTAAAAGTTCCGTTTGATATTCCTGTACCAAAGAGACCTCCGTTATGAATTGCATTTAAAGAGTGCCCTATCTGATACGGCTCAACCTCTGTCGGAACCCTCAACTGTGCAGCAATCGACTCTGGGAAAATCTCTAAAATATTGTTTTGCGCCAATGCCCACCAAGATTTTATACGCAAGATTCTATGCTCTGCCGTAAAAATAAAAAATAGAAAAAACAGAACCGCTCCAACTAAAAGCGTCAAGAAGAACCTAAAACTGCTTCCCGCAAACATAAGCATAAAAAGCAGTGTCAGTCCAAGCACTACAACCTGACCCAAGTCATTTTGAACAAAAGCTATAACAAACATTGCTCCTATAAAAACTATTCCATAAGGTGCAAATCTGATATACTCCTCTTTCACTCCCATACCGCCGTGATGTCCCAATTTTCTTGAGAAACTCCATGCTAAAAAATATACAAAACCGATTTTAAAAAATTCAACCGGAGCGAGTGAAAATCCAAAAATCTTTATCCATCTTTTTGCTCCTCCAACTGCTGAAACCAAAAATTCAGGTAAAAAGGGCATAGCTATCATCAATATCGTAGAGCCTATAAAAAGTGTAAATCCAATAGGTTTTAGATGCCTGTCAGGGTCGCCTTGAGCTAAAAACCAGATAATAAATATGCTTAAAAATCCAAAAGCTGTTTGTCTGATAGCAAAATGAAACTGATTTACTTCAAAAAGCAGGGTTATATATGCCGAGAGCGAATATACTAAAACAATGCTTATTCCGATAAGTATTGAGACAAGCGCAAAAAGTTTTCTATCTGCCATATATGATTACTTTATTTTGTTGATTTTAAGCACAAACTCAACTTCTGCTTTGGATATATGCAACTCTTTTGAGATAGTATCGAGACTAATCCCCTGCTTATAGAGTGATATAACTTTTTCATCATCATTTCCGTGAATAGATGCGGGAATAGATATCTGTTTAACACCGCTCTCGAGTGAAGATATTCTGGAGTTAATATGCTCCTCTATATTTTGGATACTCTCTTCTAATTTTCTTAAACCGAGAGAAATAGGCTTAACCATATCGTAAACTGTTCTCTCAACCTCTTGATATATCTCTTCATCATTCATGCGAGAGCTGTTTTTTTTGATACTTGCCTGGGTGTCGCTGAGTTTTTTCTTTAGGTAAAAAATCTCTCTGTTTAACTCTTCTGCCGCCGATGCGACAGAGCGAATATTTCTGTTATACTCTGAATCTTTTGTAAAAACATAGTAGATTAGGTACAAAATCATGGCCGCCATTGCAACCACAAAATACTCTACATTTATAGATTCAAAATTCATTCTCTGCTCTCTTTTGCTTCACGAATGAGAACCCTCTCTCTTGCGGTGAGGTATGCGCCCCACTCATTCTCGTCACGCTTATGTATCTTTGTGATTTTTGCCAGTGACTTGTCCACTGCCGTAAAAAAGAGCGCCAAATCTCTTTTTGGATGGACAGGCATCGTAACTCTGCCGTAATACTCCATCCCCTCTTCCAAAACATCCTCACTCAACTTGAAGTGCTCAAATCCGATGGACTCTATCTCTGCTTTGCCCGCAAGTGATAATCTTTTTGGCTCTTCATTTCTCAAAAGTTTCTCAATAGCATCTACTTTTCTATGCAGCTCAACAATAAGGTTTAACAAAACCGGATCCGTGTCTTGCGTATCGCCTTTTGCACGGGCAATTTTTACCCAATGTGTTATAGAGTCTTCACTGCTTTCATCTATCTGGTGAAACTCTTTTAAAAATGTCTCTATACTTGAGGCGACTTCGCTAAAAACCAAACCGATTGATACTTTGACTAAACGAACGCTCATAATATAACCTTGTCTAAAACAATTAAAATAAAAAATACAATCCCAAGATAGCCATTTACCGTAAAGAAAGCCCTATCAATTTTAGTAAAATCTTTTCTCACAAGATAGTGCTCGTAGCCAAGCATAAAAGCGCTCAAGATTACAGCGATATACGCAAATAGATTAAGCCCCGCAACCCACACAAAAAGCGCCCAAAAAATTACACTCAGCATATGAAAAAAAGCCGAGATTTTAAGCGTTGCTTCTGAGCCGTACTTTGACGGAATTGAGTGAAGCCCTCTCTCTTTGTCAAAATCTATATCTTGCAAAGAGTACAATAAATCAAAACCTGCCACCCAAAATATAACGCCCAAACTAAGCATAACCGACCACGGCGTTATCTCTGCGCTCACTGCAACAACACCTGCAATCGGGGCAAGTCCAAGCGAAATACCCAAAACGATATGCGCCAAAGATGAAAATCTTTTAAAATATGAGTAACTGCCTATAATAACAAGGATTGGAAAACTTAAATAAAATGCAAACGGGTTGATTATGTATGCAACAGCTATGAAAACAGAAGCATTTAGAATGGTAAAAATCAAAATCGAGTTAGCATCCAATCTTCCGTCAACGCTTGGTCTTGATAATGTTCTAGGGTTTTGCGCATCAATATCTCTATCTGCAAATCTGTTTAACCCCATTGCGAAATTTCTCGCACTTATTGCCGCAAACACACCTAAAATCAGTAAAACAAAACCAAACCAGCCATCGGCTGCGACAACCATGGCGATAAAAATAAAGGGGAGCGAAAAAATAGAGTGTTCAAACATAACAAGTTCATTAAAATCTCTAAGTTTATTTATATATTTTTGCAAAATTGACCCTAAATTGTTTTTGTTTTATTTTACCCAAAGTTGATTTAAAAATTCTGTAATAGGCTTCATACTTCAATGTAATCCAAATCTTCATGAAATGTCTCACGGGTAAAATAAAGAGCTGCCATTGCGATTGAAAATGTTACCGCCCCGACTATTGCCGCTGAACCTAAAACACCCATACTCTCTTTTAAAAACATAAAGCTTGATGTGATTGGAACTACCGAACCGCGGACAAAATTTGGAACTGTCGTCGCCACAGTCGCGCGGATATTTGTTCCAAACTGTTCAGCCGCCATAGTGATAAACAGAGCCCAATAACCGCAAAACACACCAAGAAAAAAGACACAGATATAAAAAGAGTCTGCCGTTGCGCCAGAGAGAGTGAAATAGTAGATGACGCTTGCTATTGAGAAGAGCATAAAAAATGTATAGGCTTTTTTACGGCTTCTCATCTGCTGAGAGAGATAACCGCTAGCCAAATCACCGATGGAGAGACCTATGTAGCAGTACATCAGCGCTTGACCGGCGCTTACGCTGCCCTCAATCGATAGTGCAACGGCAAACTCCGGCGAAAACATCACTAAAACACCGACGACATACCACAGCGGCATACCGATAACAATCGCCTTTATGTACTTGCCAAAGAGCTTTTTGTTGCTAAAGAGGCTAAAAAAATGACCCCTCTTGACATCATCGCTTACATGATGCTCAAACATCGCAGACTCTCTGACCCTAAATCTTAAAATCAGCAGTAAAAAGCCGAGCACTCCGCCGATGATATAGGCGTTACGCCATGCAAAATGTTCCGCAACGATATTTGCCGCAACAACTCCAAGCACTCCAAATGCCGCGATGCTCATCACCCCGTATCCGCGAAGCTCTTTAGGCAGAATCTCTGCTACAAGCGTAACACCCGCCCCAAGCTCGCCCGCTAAACCGATACCCGCAATAAAGCGCAGAAGTGCATACTGCTCGACATTTACTACAAAGGCATTGAGAAGATTTGCAATCGAGTAGAGGATAATAGAGGCAAAAAGTACCGACAAACGCCCCTTCTTATCGCCCAAAATGCCCCATAGAATTCCGCCGATAAGCATCCCTGCCATTTGAGCATTAAGAATCATCGACCCCCAGAGAGTTATCTCCTCTTTGTTTAGCCCAAGTTCGGTTAAACTCTCAACCCGCACCACTCCAAAGAGAATCAAATCATAAATATCTACAAAATAGCCCATCGCAATGACGATAACGGGCAGTGTCAACACCTGACGCCAAACTGGTACCGTCATCACTCTGCCTCTTTTCGTCTAGTAGTGTAAAACGCATAAATCAGCATCCCGATTATCGACCATCCGATGAATCTTAACCATGTTTCAAACGGCAGTCCCGCCATCATAAAAATTATCAAGATGAAATTAAGAGGCATAAGGATTTTAAATGCAGGAACTTTAAATGTAGGCTGAATAATGTTTTGACGACGCAATACTATAATCGCCACCGCCACCATCAAATAGGCGAAGAGCGTTCCGATATTTACAAGCTCCGCAAGTGTTTTAAGAGGAACAAGCCCCGCCATAACGCTCAAAAGCACGCCCCCAATGAGAGTTGCTTTGTACGGAGTGTTAAATTTAGGATGAATTTCACTCAAAGTTTTTGGCAGAAGTCCGTCGCGGGCAAGGGCAAAAAGGATACGGGTAAATCCAAGTCCCATAACCAGCATCACCGTTGTAATTGTTATAACCGCTCCCAAAGCAATGATATTTGCGGCAAAAGGCTCATTCACTTTATAGAGCGCAAAAGCAAGCGCATCCGGAACATTAAGCTCCTGATACGGGACAATCGCCGTGAGGGTAAAACTCACAAGGATAAAAAAGACCACACTTAGGGCTAAAGAGAGTATCAGCCCCAGCGGAATATTTTTTGTAGGATTTTTCGTCTCTTCTGCCACCGTACTTATCGCATCAAAGCCCAAATATGCGAAGATAATCAGTGCGGCACCGTGCCAGACACCCTCCCATCCAAACGGCAGGAAGTTCGACAAATTGTTAAAATCGACATGCGGCAAACCGACAACGACAAATGTAACCAAAACCCCAAGCTTTATAAAGACAATCACCGTATTAACCCTTGCACTCTCTTTGATTCCGATTGCAAGAAGAACGAAAATCGCTAGAATAATTCCAAAAGCGCTGATGTCAATGTATGTTCCGGCACTGGGATTATACGCACCGCTAAGAGCCAAAGGGATTTCAACTCCCATGCTGTTTTCTAAAAAACGGCGCAGATACCCAGACCATCCCGTAGCCACCGCAGCAGTTGCAACACCGTACTCAAGCAGAAGATTCCACCCGACAAACCATGCAAAAACCTCGCCTAGTGAAGCAAATGTAAAACTGTAGGCACTTCCCGCCACCGGATAAGCAGAGCTGAGTTCCGCATAAATCAGAGCCGTTATGCCAATCATAACAGCACCGAGCAGAAACGATAAAACGATAGCAGGTCCTGCCATAGTCGCCGCCGCCTGACCGGTAATAACAAAAATACCCGCCCCTATTACCGCACCCACTCCGATAAATGTCACATCCATCAGCCCAAGTTTTCGCTGAAACTCTCCATTAACACCGCTCATATCTTTTTTTTGAAAAATATCTCTCATTCCAACTGCTCTTTAATATAATTTTGCTCTCTGCCAATTGCTTTTTTTATAAGTATTTATAATTTTACCTTACTTACAATAAGCAGACTATTAAATAACCGGATTTTAAACGCAAAATGATATAATCCCACCATGATTCAGATAGCTATTATTGGTCCCACAGCATCAGGAAAAAGTGATTTAGCCATAAAAATCGCTAAAAAAACAGATGCCTACATACTCTCAATCGACTCGCTTAGCATCTACAAAGAGATTGACATAGTCTCAGCGAAACCATCGCAAAAAGAGCTTGATGAACTGAAACATTTCGGTGTAAATCTTCTAAATCCGGATGAATATTTCAGCGTTGATATTTTTATAGATTTATACAAAGAAGTGCTTCTTCGATGTCAAAAAGATAAAAAAAATCTTATCATCGTCGGAGGCACCTCTTTTTACCTAAAATCGCTAATCAGCGGGCTCTCTGATATTCCAAAAATTGATGATGCCGCAAAAAAAAGAGTTGAAAAAAAGCTTCTTAACTTACAAAAAAGTTATAACTTTTTATATAAACTTGATGCAGAGTATATGAAAAATATCTCCGCAAACGACAGATACAGGATAGAAAAAGCGCTGCTTATTTATGAGGCTTCAAAACTCAGTGTGAGCGAGTGGTTTAGAGCCAATCCACCGAAACCGATTATAGAAAATCTTGCCATTTATAACATTGAAGTTAGCAGAGAAGTTTTAAGGCAGAGGATAAAAAAACGCACCCTGAAGATGGTTGAGCTTGGCTTGATAGACGAAGTTTGCCGCTTGGAGCAGCGCTACACAAGACTTCCGCATTCTATGAACTCCATAGGGATAGTGGAGGTTTTGGAGTATCTTGATGGCAAAGTCAGCCTTGAGAAGATGATAGAAAATATCTCCACCCACACCGCACAGCTTGCCAAAAGACAGCAGACTTTTAACCGCACTCAGTTTGAAAATACTATAAACGCACCGCTTGAGGAGTTGGAAGATGTTATATTAGACTTTTGTCATAACTCATACTCGCTTACTTAGGCTTCACGGTGGGTACCCCAAATCTTGTATAACAAGATTTGACCCTTCCGTTGCAGAATCGTTCGCTTCGTATAGTTATTCACAATTTAAAAAACTCTCTATCTCTTGTTCTATCTCATCAATCGCCTCTGTCGCTTTTTTGTAAAGCACTTTTGAAAAGTAGGCGTCGTTTATGGCACTGCTTGGCTCATAGTTGTTTAAAATCGACCTAGTCGCAAACTGCGCCATGGTATTTACCCCTATGACATTTCCGCTTGTCCCTATGACGACGAAAAGAGAACAGTCCTGAATATGTCTGTTTAGCTCCTCGTACATGGGTGCCTGCTCGCCGAAAAAGACGATGTTTGGTCTCAGCTTTGTGTGGCACTTTGGGCAGAGTCCGCCGTTAAACTCTTTTTGGCTTTTGTACCCAATGTCAAATATGAGACTACAGTCGTAGTTTTGGCATCTAAGCTCGCTTAAAAATCCGTGAAGATGGATAACTTCATCATAGCCTAGCCCCGCCTTTTCAAAAAGATTGTCCACATTTTGAGTTATGACGGCTATATCTTTTTTGTATCTCTTTTTTAGATTTGCTACGACTTTATGGGCATAGTTTGGCTCTTTAAACTCAAGCTCTGCCCTTCTTTTATCGTAAAACTCAACGGTTATGGTCTTGTGTTTTTGCATGCTGTCATAGTTGCATACTACGCCTACATCATGCTCTTCCCAAAGCCCGTCGCTGTCTCTAAATGTTTTTATGCCCGACTCCGCGCTGATGCCCGCACCGCTTAAAATCAAAACTTTTGCCATCTGTCTCTCCTAAAACAAAGTTATCTCTTTATCACCAATATCATTAAAATTATTATATCTTAGGATTTTAAAAGCATCAAGATTATCCCCTTAGTTCTCACTGTTTAAAGGCTTCAAAATTTTATAATCACATATTTCCCATTTTCATCAATACTTACAGCATGCGGAAATAATTTTTTAAGTTGTGCGTAGTTTGTGTCGTTTATGGTTTGTTTTTCTATTATTGAATTTTTCAAATCAAATTTAATACATTTGTATATCTTTTTCCATTTCTTTAATAGTTTTATAAATTAATTTATTAAATCTATACTCTATCTGATTAGATGCTATGCCATGTAGATTAAAAATATTTTCAAGAATGTCTTTTTTTTCACTTCTTGTTAATTCTGTAAAATTAGGAATATAAGTAGTCTGTGTTCTATTTTTCAATATCTCAAAATATGTTCTTATGAATTTTTTAACTTCATTTTTATCATATTTAATATTAAACTTTTTAAACATATTCTTGACAAAAATGTCTAGTTTAAAAAGTAATTTTTCATTGTTTATTTGAGAGAAAAAGTATAGCCAACCATATTTTTTACCTTCAAATTTACATCCGCTAATTTTTAAATTTAATTTCCAATATAAAAATTTAATGTTTTTATCTTTTGAGTGCTTATATTGGGTAAAAATATCAATAATTGAGTTATGAAGGTTATTTATTGAAGATTCTCTTATAGAAATCAACGTATCACTATATGAGTATCCTAAAAAGTAAAAACCATTTTTTATGCTTCCAGAATCTGTTTTTTGAGGGCTAATTCCTAAGTCGTGTACTTTTAATTTTAAATTAGTCATATCATTTTTTATGGTTGTAAATATAGCTTGAATGTCATCTTTCTTACAAAGAATTAATATATCATCTACATATCTATAATATTCATAGTTTGGTTGAATAGAGTGTTTTTTGTCAAAATCAATAAAATAAATTGATGATAATACACTTGAAATAGATAGTCCTTGAGGAACTCCAATATTATTTGAGTATTTATCAATAGAATCATTTGATTTGCTAACAGTAGCTTGGGTAATAACTTTTGTTAATAAATCTATAAATTCACTTTTTTTTGTTTTTTTACTAATGATTTTTAAAAGTATCTTATGGTCAATTGATGGATAAAAGTTTTCAATATCCATTTTTATAAAACTATCAAATCTATTACTTTGAATAGTTGTTTTTATTTTATCTACTTTTGAATGTACTAATTCATTGGATAAATCATCTGAATATATTTCAGTTAAAGTATTAAAAATTGTCTTTAAAACTATCTTGTCTCTTAACGTAGGCAAAGAAATTACTCTTGGATACTTATTTTTTCCTTTAGAGATTAATTTTTCTTTATAAAATGAAAAATTGTAAGTTTTATCCAAAACTTTTCTATTAATAATTTCAAATTCTATATCTAATTTTTTCTCAAAATTATTTATATTAATTCCATCAATACCAGTCGACGGCTTATTTTTAATGGAGTTATTAAAAACTTTTTTAATATTTTTAAGTTTAAAATTTTTGTTAAATATTTTAAATGGGTGTTTCACTGACATACAGTCTCTAATGCTACCAACAAGACAATTATAGGTATAGCAAATAGTAAAAATACAAATAAATACTTCACACTTTTACACCATAACCAACTCACCCATTCTTGAAGTCCAAATTCTCCATTGATGGTTTTATAATCTTGATTCTTCCTGACTTCATACATAACTTGTCGAAAATCACATTCTGAATGGTTCTCAGTGTAACTCAATATGTCATCATAATCTTCTTCTAAATCACTATAGTCTTGATTATTTTTTTCTTTTTCTAAAACTTTTCTATATATTTTTCCCATTTTAATATACGCTATTTGAATCATTAAAGACCGCTCTTTATAATTTCTTGAAAAAATAAATGTAGATACAACAAGAATTAAAATTGATAAAATCAAAGTTAAGATTTCAAAGTTTAACTCATTATTATTCATATCTATAATTGTTATTATGATAATAAAAAGGGAGTAGTATGTGATTAAAACTTGAGATAATAAATCATTTGTTTTTAATCTTTCAGATGTGTTAATTCTTGATTTTCTTGTTTTCCATATTTTATCGCTAAAAGCCATTTGTAACTCCAAGTGTTAAGGTGTAAAGCTCCCAAGAAAATAAGTAATAATCTGTCTTGCAATAAGACCTATGTAAAATAAAGTGTAAACACTTATTAATTAGTTATGTCTCAATAATTGAAACCTATTCCCATAAAATGAGAATAAGGAACTTTACAGACTAATTTTATCTAAATAAAATATCAAATAACTTCATCAACTCTTCAACTTCCTCAAAACTTCCAGAGCTTCCATCTCAAACTTAGAAAAAGCAAACCATTTTTTGCCCAAATCTTTAAGACTTGCTCCTATGTGGTAAATCTCTGTACTATCAAGTATCAAAAATCTATCATGTGCTTTTTTAAACACCACAAGGTTTATATTTTGATACTGAGAGTTATATTTTTGAAAGTCCAAACGCAATTGCTTTGAAATGCTCTGAGTATAAATCTTTATTTTAAGGTTTGAGTATTTACTAAAGAGTGTAAAAACCGTGTCATCAATATAATTATCAATAAGCACCACTTCATTTTTTGCACTTTTTAGCAAATCGTTTATAAAAGCATAAGCATCATAAATCTGTCCGTCGAAAAGTATCCCTTGTTTGGGTTTGAGTGTTGTGCTTTCAAGTCCGTTTGAGATGTGTTCTACTTTTGATTTTAAAAGCACTACCTCATTTTCAAGCTCTTTAAATCTTTGGTTTGTGATTTTATCGGAGTTGATTACATATCCATCAGCAATATACTCTTTAAGTACTTTTGTTGCCCATTGTCTAAATCTCACGCCTTTTTGGGATTTAACACGATAGCCTACTGAAATAATGACATCCAAGCTATAGTACTCAACATTGTATGTTTTCCCATCGCTAGCAGTTGTCGCAAATTTTGCGACAACTGAAAATTTTTCAAGTTCTCCATCGCTAAAAACATTGCCAATATGCTTTCCTATGGTCTTCACATCTCTGCCAAAAAGCTCTGAAATTTGATTTCTATTGAGCCAAACAGTTTCATTTTCTACAGATACATCAAGTTCAAGCTCACCGTCGTTATAGATAACTATATCTGATTTGTTCAATTTATCCATCTACTTCGTTCCTTTTGTTCTGCTCTCATCTCCAACATCCACCTTCACATCCAAAATCTACTCACTCTCATCTTCATCAGTTTTCATATCCAGAAGCAACTTATCAAAATCATTCATAAAGAGTCTATCTTGAGTCACTCTATACTTTTCAAACTCACCAAGGGCATATTCATCGGCTATTTTTTTAGTGATTTTCCCTGCATCTTGTAAAATTTCTCTATCATCAAACTCCAAAAATGCATCAAGCCGTTTTGCCCAATCTTCCATAGTCATAGGGATATTTCTTTTTGCTCTATTTTCTGCAAGGTCTAAAAAAGCATTGACGATTCGTCCTAGTGTTTCAAGCTCATCTTTGCTTAGATAGTTTTTTGCTATGGTTACATCGGCTCGCAGTATCTTGCCATCTGGTGCATTGTCCCAAGTGCTTAGCCCCATGTACTCTTTTGTGCTACCCGCTCTATTGTAGATTAGCTCTGCTGCCGTGTGCCCGTGGATGGCAAAATGAAGTTTATTTTGCACCTTTGCAAAAAACTTTTTGGTTGTTGCATCGTTTTTGTTGTAATCCACACTTGTGACATAAATATCTGTAATCTTTTGATAAAACATCCGCTCACTTAGACGAATTTCTCTTATCTCTTCTAAGAGTTTATCAAAATAGTTTTGCCCTAAAAACGCTCCATTTTCAAGTCGTTTTTTATCTAACACGAACCCTTTGATGGCAAACTCTTTGAGTACACTTGTCGCCCATTGTCGGAACTGTGTCGCTTTTTTGGAATTCACTCTGTATCCTACGGAGATGATGGCATCAAGATTGTAGTGTTTTGTATTGTAAGTTTTGCCATCATTTGCAGTTGTCAAGAAATCCTTTACAACTGAATTTTCATCCAATTCACCACTTTCAAAAATATTTTTGATATGTAAACTGACATTTTGTTTTGTTGTATCAAAAAGCTGAGCAATCATAGCTTGAGTCAGCCAAACAGACTCATCAAAAACTTTTACTTCGATGCTATTTTCACCACTTTGTGAAGTAAATATTAAAAATTCCGCTGTTGAGTTTCGTATGAGTTTGTCCATTAAATTAAAGCCTTTTTTTAGTGTTAGATTTTATCTAAATTAAAATATCAGATAACTTCATCAACTCTTTAGCTTCCCCAAAATCTCCAAAGCTTCCATCTCAAACCTTGAAAAAGCAAGGCGTGTAAAAATATCTGCATTTTTAGAAAGAAAGCTTCTCATCTTGACAAAGCTATTGATGATTTGGATACTTGTTTGAATGGCTGTGTCGCTTCGCAAAACTGCCGAAAGCATGGAGACACCTTGCTCTGTGAAGACATAAGGGATGTATCTTCTTCCTCCATGTTGTTTAATGTTTTCACTTGAGGTCACAAATTGTGACCTCAAGTTATCAAACTCTTCTTGAGTTAATTGAAATCTAAACTCATCAGGAAATCTCTCGATATTTCTCTTGATGGCTTGATTAAAGACTTTTGTCTCCACCCCATAAAGCTCCGCCAAATCCCCATCAAGCATTACTTGAAGCTTACGGATTGTGTAAATTTTATTAGAAATAGTGTCAGTTGCGGCTGGAGCATTCATCGTATAGCCTTTTTCAATATCTGCTTATAAAAAAATTTATTTGTTTGATACTAACTAAAAATCTCAATTGTCTTACAAAATATGTCATTTTGTAATATTTTTTTTTAAAAGCTCTAGGATTTTAGCGTCAATCAGTTGTAAATGCTTTTAACAATTATTTTGGCAAACTTTCGATTTGGCAAGTGCCGCTTCTATCTCCTCTTTTTGAACCTCTCCGCTCAACTCAAGCAGAACTTCACCATCCTCTCCGCTTACCTGCATATCTTTTATCTTCTCTTTTGTCGCATCGCTCATACATTCGCACGCGCCTGTTTTACAGTTCTGCACCATCTTAACAATGTTCTCTTTCTGCACTGCTCCGCTGAATTTAATTTTAACACCGCTTTTAAGTTGTGTAACCTCTTTTTTCATACCAAATAACTCCTCTTTAATTTTTGGAAGCAGAACTTCTTCTATCTCTTTGTAAGTTGCAAGAAATGCCTCATACCCTTTGCCGTCTGGATCTTCAAAGCCGACATGTATTTTTTTTACGGGTCGTGGAAACATCGGGCAAGTCTCGTTTGCGTGGTCGCATACGGTTACCACCAAATCAAACTCTTCATCTTTCAGCGTATCTAATGTTTTAGAGTGGTATTCGTCTCTCCAAATCCCATTCTCTTCAAGCAGTTTTTTAGCGTTTGGATTTACCATTCCGCTTGCCTTTACTCCGCTGCTTTTTGCCTCAACGCCCTCTAACTTTGCATTTATAAGAGCCTCCGCTATAATGCTTCTGCAACTATTTCCCGTACATAAAACTAAAACTTTTTTCATACTACTGCTCCTAATGAGATTAAAACTACCAGTAAAATCGGAGGCGTAACAAGCAGTCCGAACTTGCTATACTCCCAAAAACCGATTTTTACACCTTTTTGAGCCAAAACATGAAGCCATAAAAGAGTAGCCAGCGAGCCAAACGGTGTCATTTTCGGACCGAGATTACACCCGATGATATTTGCATATGCCAAAGCCTCGTTTGGTATGCCCACAAGTGCTATATCCATTATCATAACAGTAGGCATATTGTTCATAATAGCGCTCAAAATTGCACTTATAAAACCAGTTCCGATAATCGCCACCATATCGCCCTGCGTTGCCAAATCTTTTAAAACTAAAGCCAGATAGTCGGTTAGCCCCGCATTTTTAAGCCCGTAAACAACGATGTAGAGCCCGATGCTAAACCAGACAACCTGCCATGGAGCAGTTTTTATAGTAAGCCATGCCCGTGCAGCCTTCATATATGATGCAAGAGCCAAAAACAGAAGTCCGCCGCCAAGAGCAAAGAGTGATATAGGCAAATCATACGCATCTCCTATAAAATAAGCAAAGAGCAGAAGTGCCAAAAACGCCCATGAAGCGTAAAAAAGCGGTTTGCTTTTAAGTACATCATCGGGATTTTTCAGCAGATTTACATCGATTGTTTTGGGTATATCTTTTCTTAAAACCAGCCATAAAACAACTATCGAGATAATAACGCTTACCACAAACGGCAGATACATTACGCTTAGATACTTCACAAATCCTATGTTAAAGTAGTTTGCCGTTACTATGTTTGTAAGGTTTGAAAAGACAAAAGGAAGAGACGCCGAGTCGCTTATAAATCCGCCTGCAAGCAAGAAAGCTATAATGGTTTTTGCGTTTAGTTTAAGCAGTCTCATCTTTGCCAAGAGTATCGGTGTGAGGATAAGTGCTGCACCGTCGTTTGCAAAGAGAGCCGATACAAAAGCGCCTAAAAGCAGAGCATAAACAAACATCAAATGCCCGTTGCCATTGCTTAACTTTGCCATTTTTATGGCACACCACTCAAAAAAGCCTATCTCATCCAAAACCATTGACATAATGATGATGCCGATAAATGCCAGAGTCGCATCCCAAACTATGTCCGTTACTATCAAAACATCGTTGAAATTCACTGTCCCGACAGCAAGAGAAACGACAGCACCCGCCATAGCAGTTGTACCGATTTTCAAACCTTTTGGTTGCCAGATGACAAAAAGAAGCGTTGTTAAAAAAATCAAACTTGAAGCTATCATATACTGCACCCTCTATTTAGTTTTGGAATATCTATATCCAGTGAATCAAGCTCCTTAAGCACGGAGAGCCTAAACTCATCAAGAGGCGAACGGATGCTGTAATAAGCCCATGTTCCCCTTCTCTCAACTTTCAAGAAACCGCCCTCTTTCAGGATTTTCAGATGTCTTGAGATGCGGGACTGAATCATCTCAAATGAGTTCTCTATATCGCAAACGCACACTTCGCCGTTTTGCTTTATAAACTTTAAAATCTTAACCCTTGTCTCATCGTAAATCGAACCGATGGTTTGTAAAAATATCTCCATATTGCCGCCTTTTTAAAACTAAAAAATTATAGCGAAATATAAACTATATATCAAGATATGTTGATATATATAAGAGAGAAATTTATTTTTTTCCCTACAACTAAGAGCGGCTACAGCCCTTTGGCGCTCTTTGCAAGTTTCGCCCATGCAGAAGCAGGGTCTGCGTTAATTGCCTCTTGATAAGCTTTTGAAGCCTCTTCATCTTTCCAGAGTTTTTCTAAAACACTTCCTAAGAGATATTTCTGTCTTGCCCTCTGGTTCTTGTTTAACTCAAAACTGTTTAGTAATTTTATTGCATCTAATGCTTTGTTATAATTCTCTTTTTCTATATATGCCTGATAAAGCGTAAATTCTACAAAAGGGCTCTGCGGGCGTGAAGCAGATGTTTTTTGTATATTCATTACCTTCTCGCCATACTCAATTACCAAATTATTATCTTTTTTATTGCTTCCCACAGCCATAACAGCCACATATCTATCTATATCCAGATAATCATTTTGGTAAACTTTTACAATATTGTTTATAGACTCAATCATCTTAGGCGTATTTTCCAGCCTATGATAAGTGTCAAATATATATCTGTAAACATCTTTGTACGCTGAATTCTTATCACTCTCTATTAAAGATATAAGCTCTTTTGATGCCTCTATTACATTGGAGTAGTTTCCGGTGGCAAAGTCAACTTTTATATATCTGTAAAGCCACTTCTTTCTCTGCTCTAAATCTTTTGATTTTAGGTTTCTGTCTGCAATTTTCTTTGCCAGAGGAAAATTAGCGCCTTTCATCGCACACTCATAAATTCCCTCATCCCATTCGCTCGAGAGCTCTATTTTATATTTTGATGAGACACTAAGCACCTTGTTGCACTCTTTTTCTTTTAAAGATTGCTTCACTACTCCTATGGCAGCATCAGTAATCAACTTAGGTATATCGCTGTACTCCGCAGAGTCCAATTTAAGAAGCTCCGGCTCCATATTTAACGCTTTGGCAAACATATTTTGCTCTATTAAAAGTTTAGCCTTCTCATATATGGCTCTATTGCCAATATTATCTTTAGAATACTCACTCATCAACTTATCGTAAGTAGCAAGTTTAGTGGTTGCATTTTCATCATTAACATCAAAAAAGAGTGAATCTTTTGCAGCTTGCACATCTTCTATGTATGTGCCATTAGGAAATAGCTCTATGTATCTGTTCAAAGCAACGAGAGCCTCTTTTTTCTTCTCTGATTTACTCAACCATATACCGATATTTTTTGAGAGCTCTTCATACTCTTCATAACTTGGGTCTATATGCTCAAACAGTACCCTAGCAATAGCGGCAGCCGATTCATAGTCACTGTTGTCTAAAAACTCATACATCATGTCTATTGACGGGTTATACATCTCTTGTGAAAAATATTTAGGCTTGGCTGCTATTATTTTTTGAATATACTCGGCTGCTTTTTTAGCTTTTGAGTTTCCTATGTGGATTTTTGCCAATTTAAAGGCAGCTTCAACCGCAACGGCAACATTGTCGGTCTCTTTAAATATTTTTTCATATATAGCTTGAGCTTTTTGTACGCTTCCTGATAACTCTAACGACTCAGCCATATAGATATATCCCCACTTTGCATATACGGAGTCGGCATGTTCACTAAATAGCCTGTCAAAAAAATAGTCCGCATCACTGCTTAAGCCGACTTTATTGTACGATTTTGCAAGAAGCGATAAAACCTCGGCAACATTTTCATCAGAGGAGTACTCTTTTAGATAATGTTTTGCTATCTCAATCAGTTTTTCACTCTCTTCTATTTTGGAGTAAACTTTCATTTTATAAAAAAGCAGCTCAGCCATAAATAACGAATTTGGATACTCTTTTATAACATCATCGATTAACTCCAGCGCATACTCATAATTTTTCTCTTCATAGAGTTTTTTTATTTTTATATATTCGGTTACATCTCCTACCCTTTTTATATGAACAGGATTTCCTTGAATATCTAAACTTCCGACATATGGAAATTTGTCTTCAGTAGCCGTATATGGAAAGTTTATTGAGGCTTCTGATTTTTCATGTTTTTCAATATACGGGATTTTATCTTTATAGCCGACAATCATCCAGTGATTTGACAAATCAACATTAGCGCTAAATAGCGTCTCATCTTTGGTCAAATTAAAAACCATTGGAAAAAGCTTCATTTTTTCAAATGGTTTAATTATTACAAAGAAGGTATTTTTTTTAACTTCTGTCTCAATTTCAAAGAAACTGTTTTGTAGTTTTTGTATTTTTTGAGACGGGGATTTAGGAAATGCACAAACAATTTTTATAATAACGCCAAAATCATCTTTAAACTCTTGGCATAAAAATTTATCTTTGTCGTTTAGGTGAAGTGTTGAGTAGGCTTGATGATTCTCTTTTGCGCCTTGAATGGAGATATCAAGAGCAAAAAGATTGAGTGATAAAAAAATAAGGAGTATAGCCTTTAACAAATTCTCTACCCCCTATTTATTAATGTTATGCACCAAAACGAATACATCCGTTTTGGTGGCAGGGACATTTTGTCCCTTGCAACCCCCTAAAGCTACGAAAAACAAGTTTTTCGAGATTTACAGAGTGTTTTAATATCCGCTGTTATATACAAACACCGTCACTAGCTCTAAGAGCTGATTTACCGCTAAAAAAGCAAATATAGTTCCCATTGCGGCAACGCCGATAATCGTCTTAAGCGGAAGAGTAGCATTTGCCACATATACATGACCGTTGTTTTGAACAACCGGGTCTTTCATGAACATATATACTATCAGTTTTAAATAGTAGTAACCGGCTATTGCAGAGTTAAGTGCCATGATAAGTGCCAAAACCGTATATCCGCCTGTAACAGCCGAGCTAATCATATATATTTTACCCCAAAATAGAGCAAAAGGAGGTATGCCTGCTAAACTTAACATAAACAGACCCATAATCGATGCAGCCATTGGAGATGTCTTTACCATTCCCGCAAACTTATCGTAGCTGTGGTCCGACTGCTGATGAGCAGGAAGATTTTTTTGTCTGCTTATCCATAGCATAGAGAATGAGCCGAGATTTGTAAAACTAAATAAAATCCAGTATAAAAAAAGTGCGCTGTTTGACTGCGTCGTACCTATTAAAATTGCCGCCATTACAAAACCAGCATGAGATATAGAGCTGTATGCTAACATTCTCTTGACATCTGTTTGAACCAACGCCCAGATATTTGCCATCGTCATAGTCATGACAACACCCATATAAAGAATAACTTCCAACCAAACAACTCCGCTGTGGATTAGAAATTCAAACAGTCTCATAGCTACAACAAATCCGGCAATTTTTGGAACGATTGACATGTACCCAGCCAGTGCCGCCGATGAACCCTCATAAACATCCGGTGTCCATGTATGAAAAGGAACCATTGATAGTTTAAAGCCAAGTGATGCAAGCAAGAAAACAACGCCCACAAGTACAAAACCTATATCCGCATAATTATTTGCAGATAGAATTGTAGCAATTTGGTTAATCTCTACCGAGCCAGTGAGAGCATAAAACACCATTGAACCGAAGCTATAAAAACCTGCAGCAAGTGCGCCCATAGTAAAATATTTTACGGCAGCTTCAAATGATTTGTCGCGGTTATGCATAGCAATAAGCGTATATAACGCTAAAGAAGCCGTCTCAAGTCCGACAAATATCAGTATAAGATTGTCGGTTGCTACCATAAACTGGAAGCCTGCAATCATAAACAAAAAGAGTGCGAAGAATTCAGGGTAAGAGAACTCGTGAAATCTTTTATGCGTAAGTGCAAGCGGGATAAAAAGAAGCGATGCGCCGACAATTATAAACTGAGACAAAATAGCCAAACCGTCTATAAGCATCACATCAAAAACACCCATAACGGTGCCGTTTTGCTTAAAGATACCTGCAGATTCCATCAAAGCTACAAAGTCAACTCCCAATACAAGAAGGCTTAGCATAACATATAAAGATTTATCTTGTCCGCTTTTAAATAGGTCAATAACAATAATTAATAGCGCACCAACTATTGGGATTAACATTGGTACCAGAGTCATTAAATTTAGCGACTCAATCGAAACATTTACCGGTGATAACATTAGTGTGCCTCCTCTGCTGAATTTTCTGTTGAATTTTCTACCGTATTTTCCGCTGAATTTGTAATAACTTCAGCATCTTTAGTCAGATTGGGAATTCTGGATTTTGCCTCTTGTGTCAGAGACTTTTCATGCATCAATCCAACAACAGCCTCAACACTTGTGTTAATCGGCTCTAAAAGCACTTTAGGATATATACCTAACCAGATTGTAATAATCGTTAATGGAATAAGAGCCACAAGCTCTCTCTTGTTTACATCCGGCAAGTTTCTGTTTTCATCTTTTGTAACCACTCCAAAAAACATCTTTTTGTAAGCCGACAACATATAAATAGCACCGACTATAATAGCCATTCCAGCCAGTAGAGTTAATGTATGGGACTGTTTGTAAAAACCAAGCAAGCTTAAAAATTCACCGACAAAGTTAATAGTCAAAGGAAGCCCCACTGAAGCCATCAACATTATTCCGAAAATAGTTGCATATCTAGGCATAACCGAAGCTAATCCGCCAAACTCGCTCATATACTTAGTATGTCTTCTATCGTAAATTACGCCTACAAGGAAGAAGAGCGCGCCTGAGACCACGCCGTGAGCTATCATCAAAAATATTGAACCCGTTATTCCCTCAACATTTAGAGCAAAGATTCCTAAAATAATTACACCCATATGCGATACCGATGAGTAGGCAACAACCTGCTTAATATCTTTTTGCGCATAAGCAACCATTGCAGTGTATATAATCATAATAATCGCTAAAACCGCTATCGGGTACATAAAGTAAACCGACGCATCCGGAAAAAGCGGCAATGAAAAACGGATAAATGCGTATGTACCCATTTTTAACAAAATCGCCGCAAGTATTACAGAACCGATAGTCGGTGCTTGACCGTGCGCATATGGCAACCAAGTATGGAATGGAAACATTGGAACTTTGATGGCAAAACCAAAGAAAAATGCAACAAATAACCACTTTTGGAATGTTTCAGGCAAGATTAGACGATACCAGTCAAGAATTGCAAAACTCCACTCTCCTGTTGCTTGATAGTAGAAGTAAGCCATAAAAAGCATACCGACAAGCATAACAAGCGAACCTGTAAATGTATATAAGAAGAACTTAACTGAAGCGTAGATTCTTAACGGTCCGCCCCAAGCTCCGATTATGTATAGCATCGGAACAAGAGAAAGCTCCCAAAATAGATAAAATACGATTGCGTCAAGTGCTGCAAATACACCTACCATAGTCATCTGTAAAAACAGAAGCGTAACTATCATATTTTTTATATCTTTTGTCTCGCCAAGTGACGCTATACCAATCATTGTGAAGAATGCCGCTAGTATAATAATAAAAAGCGAAATTCCGTCAACGCCGACTATGTAGTTAATACCAAATGCTTTAACAAGCGGGATATGCTCCATAAACTGCATTCCCGATACACTCGAGTCAAATGCAAACCAAAGCCATAATGCTAGTACAAACTCAATTGTAGCAACTGCTACACCATAAGAGCGTATACTGTTTTTATTAACTGCAAATCCAAGCACTGCTGCGAGTGCCGGAAAGAAAATTAAAATCGATAAGATATGATCCAACATCTGTTAAACTCCTAAACCTGAAAGAAATATTTTAATTTCTCCAGAGTATCTAGCTGCAAGACCAAAAGCCACAGCTAACGATAATAAAGTAACAGTTCCTGCTACCATCCATTTTAGCATTGTTGATAGATTACCACTCTGCATAACTCTTGTTCTCTCACCTGTTTGATAAAATATATTTGCAATGCCATCAACCGTAGCATCAACGATTTTTTGGTCAATCTTTGTCCAAAATATCTCTGAAAGCTCTCTATACGATTTCACAATATAATCCTCATAAAAACGAGGAATATAGTATTGGTTTATAAGCAGTTTATAACAAAAACAATTCTCCAGCTTAGATGTTCCGTCCGGCACTTTAATATCTCTGCTTGTATATTTTTTATATGCATAAACAATTGCAAAAGCAACAAAAAGCTGCGTTCCGATAGTCATAATCCAGTAAGTCAAACTAGAGTGAACATGGTACTCGGTAGCCGGAAGAAGCTTTGTTACCATCTCAAAATAGGTCATCTTGAATGAACCCGCAATAATCGCTAAAAGAAGAAGCGGACTCATAGCAACAAGCATAAACTTATACGCCTCATGCGGATGGATACCAAACAGTTTGTATCTCTCTTCTCCGTGGAAAATAAGCGCAACAAGTCTAAACGAGTAGAATGCCGTTAAACCTGCCGTAAAAAGCAGCACTGAATAGATAATATAGTGATTTTCAACAAACGCCACCTCTAAAATTAAATCTTTTGAGAAGAAACCAGCCAAAGGAAAGATACCTGCAAGCGCAACTGAAGCAATCGTCATCATAACAAATGTGCCCTTCATTACCTTGTTAAGTCCACCCATTTTAAACGGGTCTAGCTCATCGTGCATCGCGTGCATAACATTTCCGGCACCCAAAAATAGAAGCGCTTTAAAAAATGCGTGAGCCATAAGATGGAAAAGCGCAACCCAGTAAGCACCAAGACCCGCAGCAGCGAACATATAACCAAGCTGAGAGAGCGTAGAGTATGCGATAACTCTCTTCATATCACGGTTAACAAGAGCCATAGACGCGGCAAAAAGTGCTACAAATGCTCCTAGGGATGCTATAAACAAGCCGACGCTTGGAATCAAATCATAGAGCGGATTAGCACGAACTACAAGGTAAACACCTGCCGTTACCATCGTTGCAGCGTGGATTAGAGCCGAAACAGGAGTTGGACCCTCCATCGCATCTGCAAGCCAAGTATGTAGAGGAAACTGAGCCGATTTACCCATTGCACCGATAAATAGGAAAATTCCCATCCATGTTAAAACATCAATCTCTAAAGAGGGCATAATTGCAAAAGCCTGCTCATATTGAAGCGTGCCTGTATTCCAATAAACCAAAAAGATACCGATAAGCATGCCAAGGTCAGCAATACGGTTCATAATAAACGCTTCATTAGCTGCCCAAGTTGCGCTCTCTTTGTGATACCAAAAACCAATCAGTAGCCATGAACAAAGTCCAACGCCCTCCCAGCCGATAAAAAGACCTGCAAAGTTATCACTCATAACAAGAACCATCATCGAGAAAACGAAGGCAGATAGATAAGAGAAAAATCTGTTAAACCCTTTGTCATGGTCCATATATCCGATAGCATACACATGCACAACAGTCGAAACCAAAGTTACAACCATCATCATAGTAACGCTTACCTGATCAACAACAAACCCAAAAGGAATATATAAATCTCCTGTTGCCATCCATGTCATCATCTCTACATGCACTGTTTCTCCGCTGCTCAAAACAGATACAAGAAGTACAAAACTGCTTATTAATGAAAGTCCAAGTAACGCACTAGGGATAATGCCGGCCATCTTAGTCTTCTTAGATGCGCCAAAAAGTGCAGCAAACAGAGAACCGACTAACGGCGAGAAAAGTGCGGTATATAAAAACAGTTCCATCTCTTATCCTCTCATCGTTGACATATTGTCAAGGTCAATATTGTTATGTTTTTTATGCCAAACAATTAAAAGACCGAGTCCGACAGCTACTTCTGATGCAGCAATCGCTATTACGAAAAATGCAAACATCTGTCCTGTTAAGTCACCGTAGTAGTGAGAAATTGCGGCAAAAGAGATATTTACCGCGTTTAAAAGTATCTCTGTTGCAAAAAATAGCATAAGCAGATTTTTTCTTCTCATTACACCAACCAAACCAATAGCAAAAAGGATTGTTGTGAGTACGAGGTAGTGATTTAATCCAATTTCCATCATAGGTGCACCTTTTTATCTTCTTCTTTCATCATCATAATCTCTGCTTCACTCATAAGAGTAAGAGATAAATCCATTTTCTTTCCTGCAAGAACGATTCCTGCAATCATTGCTACAAGAAGCATAACTGCTGCAACCTCAAAAGGAACAAGGTACTTTGTAAAGAGTACCATACCGACCTCTTGAACATTGCCTGCGCCCTCTGTAACAGGATAAGCGGCTGTAATATTATTGCCTATTATCGGAGCTCCGACTATAACAACAACTAAAATTGCAGAGATAATGCTTAGCCCTAAAATTATTGCTTTGTTACCCTGTTTCTCTTTTATCTCTCTTGTAGTATCGAAGAACATCATACCAAAAGCATAAAGAGCCATTACGGCACCGGAGTAGACCACGATTTGAACCGCACCTAAAAAATCAGCACCCAAAATAAAAAAGAATGCCGATATAAAAATCATTCCTGCTGCGAGTGCTGAGAGGGCATACAACGCTTGTGTCGTTGTTACCGCTATATAAAACATTGAAATTGTCAAAAAAGCGAACAGATAAAATGCAATTGCTTCAAACATAACCAAACTCCTTAATATGCTAGAGGTGTTTTTTTAACACGCTCATCTTCATGTGGTGTAATAGCACCGAAACCTTCGAACTCCAGCTGTGTTCCGGCTTTCATCTTGTCAAGCGGTGTTAACATATCTTCAAACATTATAAAATGCTCTCTTTGATCACTGGCATTTTCATACTCGCCGCCATGCGTAATTGCAAGTTCAGGACAAACCTCTGCACAGTAGCCGCAAAAGATACAGCGACCAAGATTGATGCTGTACTCTGAGACCTCTTTACGAGAGTTTTCATCTATTTTTGTATCAATTCTAATACAGTTAGAGATACAAATCTTTTCACAAAGACCGCACCCGATACATCTTTCAGCATCGGATTCCCAGAGTCTTTTCATCTCATGAACAGCTCTATATCTTGGACCTATGGGCATCTTCTCAGCCGGATACTGCACGGTATGAACATCAAATTTTATCATCTCGCGAAGCACAACCCAAAGACCGACAAACAGCTCGCCTCTAAAACTTCTCTTAACTACTCTTTTAAATTTACCCCAGCCGTCGGTAGGATAATCCGCAATATCTACCATATAGTAGTTGCTGTCTAATTCCGTAACATTTCTATTGTTAAAATGTTCTTCAATATGTTCGTTATGCATACCCACCCCTTACATCATTACTATACCGGTGATAACTATATTTATCACCGCTATTGGCATTAAAACTTTCCAACACAACCACATTAACTGGTCGGGTCTAACATCAGGCCAAGCCGCTCTTGTCCACAAAAAGAAGAAGAAGAAAAATGCAACTTTAAGCAATAGTCCGATTGCACCGAGGAAACTTCCGTCTCCGTATCCGCCTAAGAAAATGATAGAGATTACAAAAGAGATAAAGAACATATTCGCGTACTCGCCGATGAAGAAAAGTCCCCATCTCATACCCGAATACTCAGTTCCAAATCCGTCAATAATCTCATGGTCATTTGCTATTAAGTGAAACGGTGTTCTTCCCGTCTCAGCAAATGCAGCTATCCAAAAGAGAAGAAATGCTACCGGTTGAGACCAGAGTATCCAAGATGTAAATCCGCCCGCTTGATACTCGTTAAAGTCAATAAGTGAGAGTGAGCCGACCATCATAATCGGAGCCAAAATGGAGAGACCCGTAACTACCTCATACGAGATAAACACCGCAGCACCCCTTGCAGCAGAGAGAAGCGAGAACTTATTAGCTGAAGCCATACCTCCAAGAAGCGGACCATACAGACCGACACCCATGATTCCGAGTATATACAAGATACCTATATTTATATCCGCAACAATCGGATGAACTTCATATCCAAAAAGCGTAAATGACGGTAAGAACGGAATAGCGGCCGCTGCCATAAATGCAGTTGCGGCTGTAATAACAGGTGCTATTTTAAATATACGAGCGACTACATTTGTCGGGACAATATCCTCTTTGGTAAAAAGTTTAATACCGTCAGCTGCAACCTGCAATAGTCCAAAAGGACCGACATTTACTGGTCCGAGACGGCGTTGCATAAACGCTAAAACCTTTCTCTCAAAATAGGTTCCGATTCCCGCTAATGCAGAAAATATAAGTAAAATTACAACGATTTTTATAACCGTTTCAATTAAATATGCTGTTTCCATATATTACACCTTTTGTATCGAAGCTGTTGCAAAGCGGTAAGAGCTAAACAGTGCCTCTGAATTTATTTTAGAATCAAATGTCGGCAGAAGCGCAATGTCACCGCTGATTTTATTATCACTTACTATATTAACAACAATCTCACCGCTCTTACTTTTAACTCTCACGCTGTCTCCTTCGTTGAAATCAGATTTGCTTAAATACTCTTCACTCATGTAGATACCGCTCACCTCATCAAGGTTGGTAGCTTTAGAAGTAAAAGGAGTAAACTGTCTTACAGGATTTGCAAGATAGATTAGCGTTCCCTCCATCTTTTCATCACTGAACTTTTCGACGCTTTCGTTACCGCTTGTTGCAACCGCAACATTATCAAGAAGATAACCGCGGTGTTCTGTGCCGTCATTGTCGTAATGATTTGGCAAATCATCGAAATTTTTACTCTTAAACCCTTTGCTTGTCGGCAACATTGGGGTGTAGTCAACTACTAACTCTGTTCTTAAACCAAGCTCGTTTGCTATATCATTAAGCTCATACCCTTTGTAGCCGATTGCCGCATTTGTAGGGTTTACTCTTTTATTTATGCTTGTAAGCGTTCCCTCTTGCTGGTTGATTGCAGGCATATCCAAGTCGCCGTCACCCAGAGCCGAGAGAGTAAAATCTCCGCTCGTGTTGTAACCAACACTATACTCTCCACACACTTCATCAAGCTCGCAGATAAGCGCAACGCCAAGCGAGTTTGTAAGTGTCGGTATCATCGTGATTTCAAATGCACTGTATTTTTCAATCAATGCTAAAAGTCGTGCAAGATTTTTTGAGTTTGGATGAGTATATAAGTCAGGTCCCGCTATTAAAGCAAAACTATCTTTTTTAGCAAGATTTTTCTCCAGCTCTTCCATAAACTTCTCATCGGCTCCGAGAATCTCTAAAAGACGGTTATCATCTACTTCAACCTCTTTAGAGATTTTTTTAGGAACCATTTTCTTTTTCTCTTCCTCTACCTCTTCCTCTTCGCCCGTCTCTTCATTCTTCTTCATAACTTTAACTATCTCGGTAATCTCTTCTTTGATTATCTCTTCAACCGTTACAGTTTTTTTAGAGTGAAAAGATGCCAAATAGTTAACTAAATCCGACGGCAGTTTCTCTTTGTCTGCAAATAGATCAAGTATAAGGTAGAGCACAACTTCCTCTTGAAGCGGTGCATGATACATTGTCATTATGCTCTTGCCGAGCCCCTCTATAACAGGGTCTTTTAGAGGGTGAAAGTATAAACCTGCACCTTTATTTACCGTCATAGAGTTGTTCAGCGCATATCTTGCATTTGGATTATCGCTCTTTAGAGCCGCTCCGACAGAGATAACAAAGTTTACATTATGCGTAGCTTCAAGGTCGTAGCCGTAAAGTTTAGTCCCGCTTATCTCGCTGTAATTATTTAAAAATGTTTGAAATGCTTTTGCTTCGCTGTTTACAAGTTTATAGCCGAATTTCTCTTTTAGAGACTGCAACAGATAAGCCTCTTCATTTGTGATAGTTGAAGTAAACTTAATAGTGTCTGCTTTTTTGAATGCCTCTATTGCCTTAGCAAATGCAGCGGAGTCTTTTGACTTGACTTCATTTTGATAATCAAACCCGTATCTTCCCGCACCGCAAAGTGCAACATAGTTCCACTCATTCATAACGCGGTAAATCTTCTCGTTAGTGTTCTCAATGCTTGTGTGTTTAACATCATAACTTATTTGACATCCCGCAGAACAGTGTCCGCAGGTCGCAGGAATCTGTTTTAACTCCCATGCGTTTGAGCTATAGATAAAATGGGTATCAACAAGTGCGCCGACAGGACAAACGGAAGCACACTCGCCGCAGCTCGTACAATCAAGCATCTCTTCGCCGCTTGTTAAACCGATAAGAGATTTGTTTAGTTTGTTCCACATCGCATAAGCATCTTTTGGCATACTCTCTTTATATTCAGCCTCAAGCGCATCAGCACCGCGAGGAACAGTTTTTAGAGCGTTGTCGCCAATCATATCTTTACAAGTTGTTACACATCTCTCGCAAACTATACAAAGCCCCGGATTGTAGTGGATATGTCCCCAATCTATATCTTTTCTGCTTACATCTTTAACTGCATAGTGTTGTGCATCAACGCCCATCTCTAGCGTATAGTTTTGAAGTTCGCACTCTCCGGATTGGTCGCAAACACCGCACTGAAGAGGATGATTTACATCATAAACCTCCATAATTGCGCGGCGCTCTTTTATAATATTTTCGCTTGAAGTTACTATGCTCATACCGTCTTTTGATTTCGCATTACAAGCATAAACCTGCTTGCCATCCGCTTCAACAAGACACAATCTACAAGCAAGCGTAGGACTACATCTTGTTAAATAACAAATCGCCGGTATAAAGATATCATTTGCACGGGCAGCGTTGAGTATATACTCGCCCTCTTGCGTCTGTATCTCTTTTCCATCAATGTTTATAGTAATTTTACTCATTACGATACTCTCACTATTTTGGATTTTTCAAATCTATATCTGCTTGCATCTACGCTTATATCAAATGTTGGATTTAGCGCTATAGTACCCTTAAGCTCACTATCTAACTTAAACTTTCTTTGGATTTTAGTCTGCCCAAAGCTAATCTCAACCATATCTCCATCTTCAATTCTAGCCGCAACGCCAAACTGCGCAGAGCCCAGTAAAAAGTTCTCTTTAGGCAGCTGAGTTGTTTTAGATGTATAGTTGTTAAACTGAAGAACAGGGTCACAGTGGTAAACAATAGTCCCGTTAAACTCAGGCATATCATCAAGCTCTTCAAGCTCACCGTCTGCTTTGCAAGTTACTTCATCAAGGAGATAGCCGCGGTTGTCTTCACCCAAAGGTGATAAGAAATTTTCTAAATCATCAAAAGCTATTGTCTTAAATCCGGCTTTTTTATTTAACTCTATCGTATAGTCAATTGTCTCTTTTTTATCTATTTTAAATGCTTTTGCAATATCATTTAGCGTATATCCGTCAAACTCCAGCGCAACATTTGTAGGCAGCACTCTGTTGTCTATACTTACAACTGTTCCCTCTTGCTGGTTTAATGCAGGAATTGCCAAATCAGCACCTTCAAGCGAAGAGATAACAAAATCGCCTTTTGCGTTATAACCCACTACATTAGATATATTCTTTTCATCACGATCTAGTGAATTTATAAGCGATACGCCCAATGTATTTACCTCTCTTGGAACTACTACCAAAGAGAAATCGCTGTACTTCTCTATCAATGCAGCAAGTTTTGCTATATTGCTTGAACGATCATGCGCAATAAGGTCATTGCCTATGATAAGAACGCGTTTTTTTGCTCTTGAAAAAGAGTTCATCATATGAGATAGCTCTTCTTCGCCGATGTTCGTCTCGGCATATAGGTAGCCGAAATCAAGCTCTTCAAAAAATGCTCTCTCTCGCTCATCCAAATCAGCATCTTGAAGTATAGTTTGAGCTAAAAGCGCCATAACGCCCTCTTCTGTTCCTACTTCATACTTCATAAACTGCGTAGCGACACTCTGCATTAGAGTATCTTCCATAGGGTGAGCATAAAGAATTTTTGCACCGTTATGTTTTGAAGCAGTCGTTAGCGCATATCTGACACCCGGATTATCCGTTGCTATTCTGCTTCCTATCATTATTGCTGCATCTGACTGCTTGATTGCATCAAGCGAGCCGCTGTGGTGAAGTTTTCCGCTCACCGAGCTATACGACTTCATAAACTCAGCGAATTTTCTTGCATCTTCGTTAAAGAGTTTTATGCCAAGCTTCTCTTTTAAGAGTTGTAAAATATGAGCCTCTTCATTTGTAATCATAGAAGAAAATCTAATGGCTTTTGCGCCCTCAATCGCCTCAATGGCTCTCCCAAATGCACTCTCATTTTTAACGGCTCTGTTGTCAAAATCAAAACCGAATCGTCCAGCTCCGCAAAGTGAAGCAAACTCAAAATTGTTTTTAACTCTGTATATCTCATTCTCCCCGTTTATAGAGCCGTGTCTTGTTTCGTACTCCAGAGGACATCCCGCCGAGCAGTGGGCACAGGTTGAGGGAACACGAGAGAGTTCCCATGCATTTGCTCTATATTTGAAACCGCTGCTTACAAGCGCGCCGACAGGGCAAACCGCGATACACTCTCCACAAAATGTACAATCAAGAGTAGGAGAATTTTTTGGAACAATTACTGAACTGTATCCGCCGAATTTCACCTCAATAGCATCATCGCCGATTACTTCATTACACACATGCACACACTTCTCACACATAATACATAAAGAGGGCTCATAATTTATAAGTCCCCAATGCTGTGTAGGGCGGAGCTGGTCACGGGCTGAAAAATTTTGACGAGAAACATCAAACTCTAAAGTTTTATTTTGCAGGTCGCACTCTCCGGATTTATCACAAACACCGCACTCCAGAGGATGGTTGACATCATAAAGCTTCATTATGTTTGTTCGCTCATGATTTAGAGCTTCACTATCTGTTGTTATCTCGACGCCTTCAACAGGAGGAGTGTTACAGCTTAGTACAAAACCGTCCATTCCGTTTGCTTCAACGACACACATACGGCAAGATGCGCACGGCGAAGTTTTAGAGATATAGCACATAGTAGGAATATAGATGCCGTTTTTGCGAGCCACTGTTAAAATAGTCTCGCCCTTTTGAGCCTCTACAGAGATACCGTTAATTTTAAAATTAATCAATTTATTCATCTCTTTCATCCTCTACGCCTGTACCATAGCTATATAGTAACAGCGCATACAGCGTTCTGCTTCGCTCATAGCCTCTTCTTGGGTAAAGCCTAAGTTTACTTCTCTATTGTTGTATTTTCGTTCATCAACCTCAAGAACCTCGGCATGTTGTCTAGAAACTCCCTTTAACCAACCGCTAATCTTCTCTTTTTTGTCATAAACTCGAAGTTTTCTTAAGTGGTCTTCCATAATCTCATCGTCAGTGAGGGTAATTTCACCGCTTAAAACATATCTAGCCATAACAGAAGAGGCGCGTTTTGCTTGACCGACTGCATTAACGATTGTCATAGGACCGTACTCGCAATCTCCCGAAGCAAAAATGCCTTTCTTAGAAGTCATATAGTCCTTGCCGTTTGTTTTAATAGTAGCCCAAGAGGTCATCTCAATCTCCCACTCAGGAGGAAGAAGCTTCAAATCAGCCGACTGTGAAACCGCCGGAATTAAGAAATCTGTCTCAATAGTATAAGATTCACCCTCAATTTTAACAAGCTCTGCACGACCGCCGTTTGGGTCTGGAACCAGCTCAAACTTGTCAACCAACAAAGATTTCAAGACATCATCTTCATCGTTCATTCTTGCAACTGCCGAGTGAAACAGGAACTCTACACCTTCTTCAACTGCTTCGTGGTACTCTTCATAAGTAGTATTTTTTATAATTGTTTTTTCATCTCTGCGGTAAATCATATAAACTTTTTTAGCATTTGCACGAATGGCACATCTCACAACATCCATAGAGGTAAATCCGCCGCCTACGCAAACAACTGTTTTGCCGGTTAAATCTACCCTCTCGCCGATTCCGTACTTGTCCCAAAGGTTAATCTGGTCAAGCATCTCAATAGCCGACCAGTAACCCTTAATTTCAAATCTTTCATTGTCACAGTAAACTTTTTTAGAGATTCTGGTTCCTGTTGCAACCATAACTGCATCATAATCTTGCTCAAATTTTCTCATATCATCAGCATTAACTTTTCTATTTACTATAAAATTAACACCCATATCTTTGACACACTCAATATCTTTATTATATTTACCTATCGGCATTCTGTACTCAGGCACACCGACGGCAACCTCGCCGCCAAGAACAGGAAGCTCTTCATAAACATCAGTTGCAACACCCTCGGCAGCCAAATAGTAAGCCGTTGTAAGCCCTGCCGGACCTGCTCCGATGATTGCCACTCTCTTGCCGTTGCTTGGTTTTTTCTCCATAGGATGAAAAAAGTCATACCCGTGATCAGTCTCCCAATCGGCACCAAGGCGTTTTAAAGCCATAATAGAGACAGGCTCATCCAGATTTGTTCTTCTACATGCATCTTCACAAGGATGCGGACAAACACGACCGCAAACATGCGCTAATGGCATAGTCTGACGAGTTGCCATAAGCGAGTCATCCATTCTTAAATCTCTTACACCCTCGATGTAGGCAGGAATATCGACATGTGAGGGACAAGCGTCAGAACACGGTGATGTTATTTTAGCAATGTAACTAACGCTCTCATGGTAATGCTTAGAGGGTTTTTGCTCATTTATGCACTCTAAAAATACATCCTCAAAGTGTGTCATCAGATCAATAATAGGGTTTGGAACAGTCTTTCCAATCTCACATTTTGAAGTGATTTGCATACTTTTGCCAATCTCTTTTAAATGGTCCAAATCAGCTCTGCTTCCTTCGCCGCGGGCAATCTTATCCAGTTGGTCATACAGAATTCTGCCGCCCCATCTTCCCGGTGCACATCTTCCGCATGCTTCAGAATACTCTTGATACTGCGCTGCATACTCCATTGCCAAACGGATTACATCAACATCTTTATCAAAAAGCGCAACACCGTCCCAGCCTATAAAAGCTTTTGATTCGCGGTGGCTGTCATATTGTGCCGGCAGGTTATAGGCTGACTCTTTCCACTCCTCTTGCGGCGTGCCTATGTTGTTGATAAACTCGCCGTTCCAAGTAGAAAAATATACTTTACTCAAAATTCATATCCTGATTATTTTTTTGCTACGATAGTCCAGTCGACTTCGTTAAACTTTAAAGAGTTTAATAACTCATATCCGCACTCTTTTACTAAATCTGCTGATTTTTGAATCGGAGAAAAATCCCCTATTTCAAACAAAAATATTGCTACTTCTCCAGCTTTGTGAGATGACAAAATCTCTCTCATTCTAGGCTCAAAACCATCTTTTAAATGTCTTAAATCATATCTTTTCATTACTTAACTCCGTTAACTAATTGTACTTCAGTGGTGCTTCGCACATCACTTACATATTCTTCGCTAAAAAAGCAAAGCAGTTTGCTTTTTCCTACGCTCATCATCTGTCAACCTCACCAAATACGATATTTGTTGTACCGATTATAGAAACAACATCGGGAATGTAGTGCCCCGGCAAGAGGTCTGTCAATATCCCCGTATGCCAGAATGAAGGTGCACGAAGTTTTAGTCTGTACGGGTATGGTCCGCCTTGAGAGTTGATGTAAAACCCTAACTCGCCTTTTGGTGATTCGGTTGCTACATAAACTTCTCCGACCGGAGGTCTCATACCTTGAGTTACAAGAACAAAGTGCTGCATCAAAGAGTAGTTTTGAGTCATGATGTCGATTTTTGGAGCCGAGACATATTTCGGCGCATGTGCCATAAGTTCAGTTTGAGAATCTTTTACACATTTCTCGTACATGTCGATTGTTTGATAAAGAATCTTTGCAGACTCTCTCATCTCTTCCATGTACATTCTATATCTTGCAAAGTTATCGCCCTTGTCGGAGAATGGAACTCTAAACTCTACCTCATCATAAAGCTCGTAAGGCTCCTCTTTACGGATATCCCATGCAACGCCTGAAGCTCTAAGCATCGGTCCGGTACAACCCCATGAAAGCGCCATCTCTTTTGAGATAGTTCCAACCTCTTCCATTCTCATCAGCCAGATACGGTTAGTATCTAGAAGGTCTTCATAATCTTTGATATTTGCAGGAAGCTTGTCCAAAAATGTTCTTAGCTGAGCAATAAAACTATCTTGAATATCTAACGGAACTCCGCCGATGCGAATAGCCGCATGCGTAAGTCTAGCCCCGCAGTAACCCTCGATGATATCCATCAGGTACTCTCTCTCGCGGAATGCAAAAAGAAAAACCGTCATAGCCCCGATGTCAAGCGCCGTTGTAGCCAACCAGAAGAGGTGGCTCATCAAACGGTTAATCTCAAGAAGCATCATGCGGATAACTTTTGCGCGGCGAGGAACTTCAAGACCGATAAGTCTCTCAACTGCCAAAGCAAAACCGTAGTTGTTTGAAGATGATGCAATGTAGTCCATACGGTCGGTCGTAGGCATAAACTCATTGTAAATCATATTTTCAGCCATCTTCTCCATACCGCGGTGAAGGTATCCGATATCCGGATGAGCTTTTACAATCATCTCCTGTTGAAGATGAAGCATCAGACGAAGCTGTCCGTGAGCCGAAGGGTGCTGAGGACCAAAGTTTAAGATCATCTCATTATCTTCTCTATCAAAAGTGATATTTTCAAAAAACGGGTTTAATCTATTTTTTATTTGCATAATTACTACCTATCTTTGAGGATCGTCAATAACGACCGAATCTTTTTTATCGAATTTTTTAATCATGAAAACACCACCCTCTTCTTGATAGTTCTGCTCATTTTTAGGCTCATTGCCCGTGATGGTTGTTCCCTTTGGCACTTCATATCCAAGACGGGCAAATCTCTCGCTGTCATAACGGTCAACTTTTGCAGAATCTCGAAGTTCAGGTCCGATTATATCTCTTGCTTCTTTTCCAAAAATTTTATCAACTTCATACCAAGCGGCAAACTCATCGCCCTGCAATGGATAGGTTTTTAGAAGCGGATGTCCCTGCCAATCATAAGGCATAAGAATTCTTTTCATAAACGGATGATTGTTTGCTTCTATGCCAAACATATCAAACATCTCTCTCTCAGACCAGTCGGCAGAGCGGAAAAGTTTTTCAACAGAGTTTACTGTTTCGCCTTTTTTAATAAACATTTTTATACGAACTCTTTTTCTTTTGTTCATACTTAACATCTGATAAAAAATCTCAAAACCGCCTCTTGCAGCCAACCAGTCAATAGCGCTCATCTCTGAAAGCTGTGTATACTCAAGCTCATCTCTTAGGAGTTCTAAAACTTTAAAATTGTCTTCAGGGTTTATAAAAACAACCATCTGCCCGACTTGAATATATGCATCAAGCACTTCAAATTTCGCTTGAATTGCTTCTAAATCGTGAGCAAAAACTTCATCACTCTCAACTGCGCTCTTTGGCACTTGAGGAGATACATAAAATCTATCCGTATAGTACGGCTTTGCCTGTACATTGTCTTTAGGTTTATAAGCTCTCATTACATTAACCTTTTAGCTTTTTGTGCTCTTGAAGCCTGATTTGCGCGAATCTTTTTCTGCAATAACATTACACCGTACTGAAGCGTTTCAGGTCTTGGCGCACACCCCGGAAGATACAAATCAACAGGGATAATTCTGTCCACACCCTGAACAGTTGCATATGTGTTAAACATACCGCCCGTATTTGCGCATGAGCCCATAGAGATAACCCACTTTGGCTCTGCCATCTGGTCATAAAGTCTTTTAATAAACTCTGCATGTTTTTTTGTAAGCGTTCCGGCAACTATCATAACATCTGCTTGACGAGGAGACGCTCTAAAGATTGTTCCGAATCTATCAAAGTCATATCTTGAAGCACCCGATGCCATCATCTCAATACCGCAACAAGCAAGACCGTAAGTAAGCGCCCAAATAGAGTTTGAACGCCCCCAATTTACAATTTTATCTACACTCGTAAGTGCAATAGGCAAACCGCCATTTTGCGTATAATTTACTTTATGTTGTGCCATTCTAGCGCTCCTTTTTTCCATGCATAAACAAATCCGATAGTTAAAAGCAGTATAAACATTAACATCTCAGCAAAACCAAACCATCCAAGTAACTTGAAATCAACAGCCCATGGAAACATAAAAACTATCTCTACATCAAAAAGCAAAAAAAGCAGTGCAAACAGATAAAACTGCGGAGAGATTCTGTTTGGCTGTTTTGTAACCTCAGGTCCACACTCATAGACTGATAATTTGATTTTTTCACTATTTTTAGCTGCTAATGCACGACTTGCCAGACGGGCAACAATCGTAGTTATAGTAAATGCACCAAATGTTACAAGAAAAAGTACAAATACCCCAAAATACGGATTTGAAGTCACTATATGCTCCATATAACCTACCTTTTTTATTGTTATTGTTTTAAAACGCATAAAAACATAAGCCGTTTGACTTAAATATTTTCACATATTTTTAGAAAAAACAGTTGTGAGGATTGTAGCAAAAAGAGTATTAAATAAAAGATTAAGGCGATATTTGAAGAGGTTGTTGTTACCAAATACTACATATTTTTTTAGGTAATTATGGCGAGTGTGTACAATGGAAACACTTTTTAAGATAAAAAAACTACAAAATAGAGATTTGTAACATTAATTTCCCAAATAGCGTTTTCTTTTTTGCGGCTTTAGTTTTTCTATATCAATCAATATAAAGCCGTCTATACAATTTTCAAATGTTTTATCCCTGCCAAAATCAATAAACTCCACTCCGCCCTCATCGCAAAGTTCACTGTAAAGCTTGTAGAGTGTTGGGATTGCATAACCCATAAAATGAAGCTCTCGTTTTAAAATAGCTATATCTTTTTCATAATCATTTTTTAAAAAAATCTCATCAAATCTCTGCTTTTTTGATTCACTCAAAATATAACTATCACGATGTTTTACACTTTTTATTTTTGAACCAAAATAGTTTGTGTAGAAAGATATAAGCAACTCAATCGCTTCATCACTATACGAATTAGATATGCTGACACACCCAAACATATATCTAATATTTGGATTTGTTCTTAAATATGCGCCTATTCCCTGCCACAGATAATCAAGTGCTCTTGAGTTCCAATATTTTGGCTGAATGAAACTGCGTCCAAGCTCGATAGAGTTTGCTAAATATTTGTCGAACTCATCCTGAAATTCAAAAAGCGTTGAAGAGTAAAGCCCATCAACACCGCAAGCCTCCACCATTTCGCTTGTTTTTATTATACGGTATGAGCCTGCTATTTCTAAATCCTTATCGTCCCAAAGAATAATATGCTCATAGCAGTAGTCAAAATCATCTATGTCTCTCTGCTTTCCGCTCCCCTCTTTCACTTGACGAAAACTAATCTCTCTGAGCCTGCCTATCTCTTTAATTAGAACATTTTCATCTGCATTTGCATATAGATAAATCTGCTTGCCGTCAGTTGTTGTGCCTATAGCTTTTGCATTTTCAAGCTCTTTTTTCAGCTCCCCTCTACTCTGGGCAAGTGCAATACCGTTATCCGTTTTAAATATACCCTTCTCTTTTTTTGCAACTTTATAGAAATGTTTGCGCAGAAGCTTCACTCTGTTATTGATGTCAATATTGGGCGCATAATAACTCTCAAAAGGGATGGTTTTACCTATATTGAACGCTATGTTTTTGTTGTAGTGCTTAAACATCTCATGCGGTATTGTTGCCGTGGCGATTGACTTGCTTATCATAGATAAAAGATAAAAAGTTTTTGAGTTTTTTGCATCTATAAATATCGGTAAAATCGGAGACTTTGTATTTTGTGCTATTTTTAGAAATCCTTTTTTCCATTTTGTGTCTTTTATACCGTTTGGTCTTGCACGGCTAACTTCTCCCGATGGAAATATGACCACGATTTGCTCTTTTTCTAGTGCCTCATATATAGCTTCAACGGACTTTCTCTGCATCTTGCCTTTAACATTTTCAATAGGTATGAGTATCTTGTCTAAGTTTTTAAATTCACTCAAAAAATTTGATGCGACAATCTTTACATCTTTTCTTACATCTTTTATAACATTTAAAAGGGCCAGAGAATCAAGCGCTCCAAGGGGATGATTTGCGATTATAACAACCCTTCCGTATGATGGAATTCTTAAGAGCTGATTTTTACTTATGGTTATATCTATGCTGAAATAATCAAGCACAAACTCAATAAAATCAAACGCGTCAAGATGTCTGTTTTTAATCAAAACATCATTAATTTCATCTTCATGAAAAATTTTTCTAAAAAAAGAGATTATTGAGCTGCGGATAAGATGCGGTAATTTTACAAAAGATGGATAGTTATGATTAAAGTAGTTTTCTACGCTTACAGACATGACTTAGGCCACCATGTATAGAGAGACAATCTCTTTAGCTATCTCCTGGGCACTACTCTCTTGAGCTATATACATTTGTTCTATATAGTCCCACTCATCATCAACGATTGCCCTTACATCATCTCTGTTTATTGTGTAATATTTACTTATATAGTCGATGATTTCGGCTGAGAAAACTAACATAAAAACGCCTTTGTAACAAATTTTATGCTGTAATTGTGCATAAGAAACATTACAAATGTGTTACCGTACGGTTACGATTTTATTACATGTTCAATAAATAGTTTTATCTTCTTTTTTCTGCCACTCTTCAAACGGCTCCAAACACTCTGTTCTATCGATATTTATCAGATTCAGATGCCCCTTATCGTAGAACTCTTTATCTCTAAAACCAATATTTTGTGCATCTTGGCTTGAAGCACCGTAGTAGATAGTTTTTATATTTGCCCATTTTATTGCCCCGCTGCACATAGGACAAGGCATACAAGTTGTGTAGATTTCACATCCGCTTAAGTCAAAATTTTGGAGTTTTTTAGAGGCTTTTTTTATAACATTTATCTCGGCATGAGCTGTCGGGTCGTTTGATTTTACAACCTGATTGTGGGCTTTTGCGATGATTTTACCATCTTTTACTATCACGGCGCCAAAAGGTCCGCCGTGGTTTTTTGCAACCCCGCCGAGTGCCTCTTTTACAGCTTCTTGCATATATCTGTTCATCTTACTTATTTAAAAAGCCCATAGATTTTTCGCCGTCAAAACTTGCGTCTTTCTCTTTTTTAATCTCTTGTTCAAAATCTGCCAAAGAAAATAGCGGCTTTTCTCTAACGGCTACTCTGTATGCCGTATTTTTTATGATTAAGTTAATTTGTCCGCCCGTCAGTGAGTAACCCGCAAGTTCATTCAGATCAAATTTCTCTTCATATGGAGCATCCACCGGAAGCATCTTCTTCCAAAGGGAGAGTCTCTGCTCTTGGTTTGGTTTTTTAAACTCTATCTTGTAGTTAAATCGTCGTGAAAATGCCTTGTCTATGTTCTCCAAGAGGTTAGTCGTAGCAATCAAAACACCCTTAAACTTCTCAATCTGCTCCAAAAATATGTTTTGCATCTGGTTGTGCATCTGGTCAGCTCCGCTGTTTGCACCGCTTGAGCGAGCTCCCAAAAACTGGTCTGCCTCATTTAGCAAAAGTATCGGTTCTGTTTTTGTTTTTTCACATAAATCATAAAAAGTGTCAAAAATTTTACGGACATTTTTCTCGCTCTCTCCGACATACATTGAGAGAATCTTTGAGCAGTCAAATGCCAAAACCTGTCGTTTAAGCGATTTTGCCAGCGAGTATGCCGTCATAGTTTTACCTGTTCCCGCCGCACCGTAAAATATTATTCTTGCGTCAATCCCGCTCTTCTTATCTTTAATTCCCCACTCAATGAGTCTGTTGATAACCTCTTTGTCAAGCTGTCTCATAAGATTTTGAAGTGTCTCACTGGTCTCTTTTGCCAAAACTACATCGCTTAGAGATGTGTCAGGCTCAACAAGTTCAAAAATATCCTGCTCGTCTATTAGCGTATTAAGTTTTATACGACGAACTTTCTTATGTTTTTGCGGATGAATTATGCTGTGAAGCACCTCATCTACAATGTAAAATGCTCTAGAAATTCCGCCAAAAGGATTCAACATCTCCTCATAGTCGATTATCCCGTCATTTATAAGGTGTGAGCCATCCTCTAGAAGTGAGCGGTTTTTAATGCGTTCATACTCATCAAGCGAGATAAGTTCAATAAGAGTGTTCATCTCACGCAAAGAGGCATCGGTAGCACTATACTCCTCTCTAAGAAGTGCAAGAAAAATTACCTGCTCTTTTGAGTCCATCTTTTTTTGTTTAAAAAATTTATCCAGCACAAGCTTACCGGATGTCTGTTCAACTCTATCTTCTATGCGCTTTTCCAATAGTTTCAATTTAGCTTGAGTTCTATCGATTCCGAGCGAGTGCTCATGTACATTTTGGCGAATTGCACTCATTTTTTGATAAAGGTCAATGCGCAAAAACTGGTCTTGTAGATACTCAAGATGGTCAGAGTACGGCTTAATATCCGGCAAATCGCTCTCAACGGCACCGTCTTGGAGTATTTTTAAAAGTGAAGGCGACAAGCCAACTGCACTGTTTAAAAGCTCTAAGGGCGTTACTTCAGAAATTTTCATCGGAGTAAAGCTCTGTTGATGCAGCCATCCCAGTTCCAAAAGAAGTTTTACTTCATTTAAATGTTTAATTCCCTCATATTTCTTATCGCCGTAAATCTCCTGCAACAAATCAAGGATTAAAACATCCTCTTCCCCGCGCATATATCTTCTTGCGAGTGCTTGCAGTAATTGTGCCTCTGTTTTAGTACATTTTAGTTGTGCAAATATAAGAGATTTCTCTATATTTTTTGCCTCTAAAAAATCTATTAATGTTTCCAAAAAAAATCCTTAAAATTTATATTCTATCGCAGATGAGATTATCAATACATTTGAGTTTGAAAATTCACCATTCAGCGAGCTGTTTGAAACCGCTCTATCTTCTCTCATCGAGTAGAGTGCCGCCAAACCTATATTTAAACTCTCATTTATCTGATATTTTGTACCAAACGATACCGACACGGAGTCAGAGTCGGGCAGCTCAAACCCCATCGTACTATTTGGCACCGGCGATTCATCTATAACTAAACCGCCCATAAGAGTAAGCTTATCTAACTTTTGAGTAACGCCAAAACGAAAAGCATCCGTATCTTTCCAGTTTTTTGCTATCGGCGCGCCAAATACAATGTTTGTAACGGCATTTACACCCCCGCCGTAGTTAAAATCAAGCTCGCCGTATGAGTGCCAAAAATTTCTCTCATAAACAAACTCCAGCGTTGTGTCGCTCGGCAAAGTATAAGCAACCGCGACATTTAATAGTGCAGGAACAGGCGCACTTACCGATGCAGAGCTTGTAGAACTATATGCAGCACCCGCACCGCCGCCAAAAGCATTTGTCATATCTCTGTAAAAAAGAGTAGCATCTCCCTCTATGCTCAAATCGACTTTCGAGCGGTATGTCAAAGCCAAATCAAGCTCCGCTGTAGGCTTATATGAGAGTGCCAAGTTGTACCCGAAATCTATGGAATCTCCGCTCATATCGCGAGAAGCTATTGCAGATGTGCTTTTAACCACACCCTCTGAGTAGATTGCTCTTAAACCTACTGCAACCGCAACCTTATCGCCGATAGCAAGTGCAACGGTAGGGTTTATCTCAACTGTTTTAAGGGTAAACTCCTCTGCAGAGTAAATTGCCGGAGCATCTTCCCATCTTTTTGAAAGTCCTGCGGGAGAGACTATGCTTAGTCCAAAACGGGCACCGTTTACATCTCCTGAGACATAATGGAGTGATGGAACAAAAAAATTCTCTTTTTTAGAGTCTATATCTGCAGTATCACTTTTATA